>PR_CR_10_Liq_2_inCRDRAFT_1000018_pt1 | contig 53994 bp, 41 predicted proteins | sample PRCRCaboRojoPR_FD_10245 | JGI IMG/M metagenome (IMG submission 10245) | reverse complement strand
CCGCCTGCGCGCCCGGGAAGCGGGCGAGCGGCAGCGCATCGACCTGCCCGCCACCATCAAAGCCACGATGCGGCGGGGTGGCTTTCCGGCCCTGCGCTTCCGCGCCCTGACCCGCCCTTCCGACTACCTCATCCTGATCGACCGGCAGACCGAGCAGAACCACCAATCACAGCTCTTTGAGCACATCTACCAGCACTTTGTGAAGCAGGAGGTGCACGCTGAGCGCTTCTTCTTCGACGGCGACCCACGCTACTGCTGGAATAGCCAATACCCCAAAGGCCTGCCCCTGGAGCAGCTGCTGCAGCGCTACGGGCAGTCCCGCCTCCTTGTCTTTGCCGATGGCTACAGCTTTATCGACCCGGTGAGCGGGCAGCTGGAAAGCTGGGCGGCACTTTTGGGGCAATGGCAGCAGCGTGCCCTGCTCACACCGGCCCCGGCGGGCGACTGGAATTTCCGGGAAGGGCGGCTGGGCGAGTTCTTCCTGGTTTTGCCCTCAAGCATCAATGGGCTGATGCAGCTGGTGCGCCACTTCGAGGAACTGTCTACCCCCAGCCTGCGGGAGTGGAAGTATGAGCTGGAGCAAGACGACCGAGCCACCCCGGTGGATGAAGAGCGGGTGGTGGAAAGCCTGCGTAAAGTAATGTCCCCGGAGCAGCTGCGCTGGGTAGCCGCCTGCGCCATCTACCCCGAGCTGCACTGGGACCTGACGATGGCTATAGGTGAAGTACTGCGCGACCCCGGGCAGCCCATACAATTTAGTGAAATGCGGGAGCTGGCCCGCTTGCCGTGGTTCCGGCAGGGCTATATGCCGCAGCCGGTGCGCGCCCAACTGTTGGAAAGCGATATTTTGCCCAAAGACGAAGAGCGGCAGGTGCGCGCCATCATCGTCGCCATACTGCTGGACAATGCGCCCGACAACCCCAACAGCTACGCTCATCAGGAATATCAGCTCCACCTGGCACTGAATAATATGCTGGCCAGTGAGCTGCCCGCAGAGCGCCGACAGTGGTTGAAACGCTACCGCGACCTCCACGGCAGCGGGCTGCGCGAAGACCGCGTGACGATGGCTGCCGTCGACCGCAACTACCGCCGGGGCATCGACTTTTTGCTGCCTAAAGCCCTCATTGATTCCTTCTTCCGCTCCGGGCGACGCGCCCTGGGCTGGCGGGCCGGGTTGCCGGTGCTGTTGGCTGCTCTGTTGGCACTGACGGCGTACGGCGGGCTGCAATTGCTGCCGGAGGGCTGTGATGGTGTGCCAGTCCCTTTGCCCGGCCGGGAAGAAGCCTACTGCCTGAGTACGGCCGACGACAGCCTGGCGTATTTGCAGCTCCGTGCCGACTACTTTGCCCGCAGCGGGCAGCTCGACTCCCTATCTGAAGAGGTGGCGCAATGGGCTGCCTTGTGCCCGGATAGCGAATCCCCTAACCCGCTCTTCCAAATGGGCTGGGATGCTGCCGCCCGCGCTTACCTGGAAGGCAACTACACCCAAGCCGCCAATGTCTTTGCCTGGGCCTACCGTACCCATACGCCTACCGATGCCTGCCTGCCCCTGAGCGACAGCCTCCGCCTGCGCGCCCGCGCCTACGAAGGGCTGAGCCACCTGCGGGCGGGGCAAAGCCTGGAAGCGGACTCCATCTATGCGACCCTGAGCAATGATCCGCTTTACACGAACTGGCCCACTCCCAAGCTGGGCGACTACCTGCAGTACAGTTATGTGGACAGTGCGGCCTATGGCCGGGTGCGGGTAAGGCAGGAAGGGCGCTACGGCTTTCTGAATGTACGAACCGGCCGCCCAAGCTGGAGGGGAGAGGAATTACCCTACGATTACGCCCGTCCCTATCAGCGTGACAGCCTGAGCGGGGATACGCTGGCGCTGATCACAGCAAGCGGCGAGCAGTGCTTCATCGATCTGCGGGGCGAGGAGCGCAATTGCTTCTCCGAGCTGTTCCCCTTTGAAGATACAGAGACCGGGCTGTACGGCTACCAAAACGAGCGGGGATTGCAAATCATCGCGCCCGCCTACGAAGAAGCCCGTGGCTTTTCGGAAGAAGACTTAGCCGCCGTAAAATTCCCCGATGCCCGCTACGGCTACATCCGCACCGATGGCAGTGTGCTGAACGGACAGCGCAACTTCGGGCTGGCTTATGATTTTGTGAATGGCTACGCCATCGTCCGTTCCGGTGGCGAACTGGGCTACCTGAATATCGATGGGGAATACGCCATCGAGCCCCAATACGAGCGCGCTGCCGACTTCAACGAGCAGGGGGTTGCCGAAGTCGCCAAAAACGGCCGCCGCTTCCGCATCGACCCCACCGGGCGCTGTGTGGGCGGGGACTGCCCGCTGCTCCGGTATCGCGGACGAGTTATGGGTAGCCTCTCTGAGCAGCCCCTGGCGAATACGCCCCTGCGTATCCCCAACCTTCCCAATCCAAACCTGGAGACCGATGCAGAGGGCTACTACACTTTTGAGCTGTCGGAAGACACTTCCCCCGCCAACTGGCAGGCACAGGTGATGAGTGGGGGTGGACCGATTGGGAGTTTCCAGTTGCAAATTGCGGATGCAGAAGCAGATCCGGTGGCGCTTGTAACCCATACATTCCTACAAACCGTATTGGACGACGATCCTAATGAAGCCGATACCGATGGCGACGGCATCCCCAACACCTCCGACCGTTGTCCGGAAGCAGCCGGCCCCGAGGCCCTGCGCGGCTGCCCCGATACCGATGGGGACAGCATACCGGATATTGATGACCGCTGCCCGGAGGAGGCGGGGGTGAAGGTCAGACAAGGATGCCCAGCGCCCGATGATGAGATACCAGTGCCAGAGATGGTGCGGGTTCCCGGCGGTTTCTTTCAATCAATGGGCGACGTAATGGGGGATGACGAGGAAAATGATGAGAAACTCCATAACGACAACCTGAGCTCCTACGAAATCGGCCGCTACGAAGTGACCTTTGCGCAGTACGACGCCTTCTGTGAATCGACCGGCCGGGACAAGCCGGATGACGAAGGTTGGGGCAGAGGTAATCGCCCGGTAATCAATGTGAGCTGGTTTGATGCAGTAGCCTACTGTAACTGGCTGAGTGAGCAGCAGGGTTACGAGCCGGTGTACGAACTGGAGGGGGAAGAGATGGTAAATGTCAACTGGAATGACACCTGGAATACCAAAGGCTACCGCTTGCCCACGGAAGCGGAGTGGGAGTACGCGGCCCGGGGCGGTGGGCAAAAAGTCCGCTTTGGCAATGGTGAAGATATTGCCCGGGCTTCGGAAATTAATTTTGATGCCAGCGAGAACTACAAAAAGCTATATTCAGAAGTGGGGCCCTACAGAGGACAAACGGTGCCAGTGGGCAGCCTGAATAGCCCGAATGGATTGGGACTGCATGATATGAGTGGGAATGTATATGAGTGGTGCTGGGATTGGTACAGTAGAATTTACTATGAAAATCCGATAGAGCAGGATCCTAAAGGACTGGATTTGGGCTCTGACCGTGTGCACCGCGGCGGTGGTTGGGCCAGCCCTCCGCAGTACTGCCGCGCCGCTTTTCGCGGCAACAGCAGGCCTGCATACCGTGACGGCAGCATCGGCTTCCGCCTTGCCCGCAGTTCACGCTAGCCCTTCCGTGCTTTTGGTGAGCCTACGCGAGGCAGCGGCAACAACCGGAGCGGGGCGGCGGTAGCGCCCCGGCGTAGGGCGTGCTGCTGTGGAGCGCTGTTAGATTGGAAATTATGGGGCGTCAGCCCCTGAAATTTTTTTAGCATGCAGATTAAGGTATTTAGTGTGCCGGTGGTGGGTGGTGAGGCCATACAGGAGGATTTGAACAAATTCTTGCGGGTTCAAAAAATCCTTCAGGTTGAGCATCGCTTGGTTCAGGATGGCGGTGGGCTGTAAAGGTATGATCATCTCCTGAAAAAGGTTGACGGCATTAATGAGATAGAATAGCGTTAGGTCCACCCCCCAGCCCCCGACAGACGCATGCGCCATAGCTGGCTACAGCGTCGGGGCACGGGGGAGAGGTGTTGCCTGTGATGCTGGGGAATAGAGCGTAAAGTCCGCCCTTCGCTTTTGGGCTTGAGCCAGGCAGGGGTTGCCGTGCACGGCGTGTATGAAGCGTGAAAGCTCTGCATTGAGCTCCAATGCCCCCACCTCAAGCGCAGCGCCCTGTCCCCCGCTGGCGGGGGATTCAGGGGGTGGACATTAGAGCTAATTCCTAAAAAAGGTTGACCGGATTAATGAGATGGGATAGCGTTGAGGTCACCCCCCGGCCCCCGCCAGCGGGGGAGAGGTGTTGCCCGTGGTGTTGGGGAGTGGAGCTTGAAGTCTGCCCTTCGCTTTTGGGCTGTTAAGCGGTTGGGGCATTGCCCTGCACGGCGTGTATGAAGCGTGAAAGCCCTGCATTGAGCTCCAACGCCCCTACCTCGAGCGCAGCGCCCTGTCCCCCTCTGGCCCTGTGGAATAACTAACTGGTTTCTCTATCATTCCACAGGGCTGGCGGGGGATTCAGGGGGTGGACATTAGAACCAATTCCCTGAAAAGAGTTGACAATGGGGCAAGGGAGAAGCGTAACCTCAAAAAAGCCCCACCGAAACAACGTCGGCGGGGCTTCTCTTTAAATGCGTCTGTATCTTTTAGCCTCCGAGGAGGATGTCGCAGTATTCCTGTGGGATGACAACATCTTCCACAATGATAGAAGCCCGGTTGTCTGGGTTGTCAAGGTCAACCTCAAGCTTGTAGTCTTCCACTTCCAGGGTTTGGGACTCCACTACAATATCCATGAAGTCATAGGTGCGCCCGGCGTAGACGAGCCTGAAGTCATATACCTCGCCCCGGAAAAGGCGACTGGTGGTAAAGGCGCCGCCGATAACCTGAGCCAGTGGTTCCCAGCGCTGCCCGGTTTGCCGGAAATAAATAACAGCGTCTGGCTGAATAATAATATCTGGACCTGCTCCTTCGCACAGACCGGAGAACCGGACGTCCAGCATCAACGGGCTCGGGGGTTCAAAGGTCTTCATATCCAGGACTGTGGTAGAGTTACAGATGGTCGTAAATGGAGGCGAAGTGTAGATGACCTGATTGCCTTCAGATACCTCCATGTACAAAGTCCGGTTCTTTGGGATGTTATACATGTTGATGGTTTGCCCGTTCAACGCTTTGAAGTAGCGGCGGTAACTGAAACGGCGGCCTGTGATGGCGTCATAAAGCTGCCCTCTGAGCCAGGGCGCATCCCGGTAATTGGTGTAGTCTGACTCAATCACCAGGCGAACGGGCTCATACCAGCGGCAGGAGTTGTAGAAGTAGTCAAAGTTCCACCACGAAAGGTGGGTGATCAGCATCGTAGCGCTCAGGTTGCCATCCGCATCTTTCTCTACAACGGCTTCGCCTTCGTGCTTCCATTCGCCGGTATTGTCATCAAGTGACCAGATGGGGATAATGTCCCCTTCCTTTACCTGCTGCCCTGTGGCCGGGTCAATGGTCTCCGGATTGATTCCAACTTCCACTTCTACCGGCTCAGAAAAGTCGGTCACCTCATCATTGCCAACAAACATATCCAGTGCAACGAAACCAGCAGTTACAAATTCTACCGGCTCCATTTCGTTGCCGTTCTCATCTACTACGTTGGTAGCGGTAAAACCACCGGGGAAAGATGCCAGGGATTCATCACTGCGGTTGTCGAAGTGTACCAATTGCACCTCGATGTTGCCAGTAAGCTCTTCCCCCTGAGCATTCATCACTTTGGTGCCTTGCTTTAGTTTGACACTGGCCATTTCCTCTTTGCCGGCTACCATTGGAGTCGAGAATGCGGTGTCCTGCATGACACCATCAGCGTCCGCAGCAGTCGTGCCCAACTGAAGGCTTACCCCTTTAGGCGGGGCATTGAGGCTCACCATGTTGACTGGGATATACTGATACGTCGTATCATAAAGCACAATGTTCTGAACGGTTTTGACATAACCGGGGGCTTCCGCAATGACGGTCAGCTCCAGTGGGTCATCCTCGGTGATCATGACTTCTTTGTCTAATCCAATTTCGAGGAAGCCTGCTACAGGTTTCAAGTCCCGCTGCCCGTCCGTGGAATAAATCAGATCTTTATCGGGGCCCTCAATGGTAATGGATAGATTATCAGGGGCATCACCGCCTGTATCCAGGTTAGCATCGCCAAAGTAGAAGGCAACGGGTACCCGAAAGATATCAGTATTAATATTGAGGTTGACGCCATCAACGTACCCTTCTATCAAATCCTCCCGGGCTTCCTCTGTACAAGTAGTTACCAAAAAGGCAAGCATTAGAACTGCGCTTAGTCGTAGGGTATTTAAGATTAGCTTTTTCATATGTGTTTTGATTGGATTATTCAGGGTTTATTGCTCAGCTTCGAGCGGGAACTGTTGTGTAATCGTTTTGGCTGCTCCACCGGGGTCTGCTTTAAGTACCTTTTTGAAAGGCTTATAGCCAGGGACGGTGATGTTGAGCTCGTAGGTATCACCCGGATCGAGGCCGAGGGTGAACTGCCCGGTAGGGTAAGGACCAGTACGCTCCAGGGTTTTGTCACCGTTGGGGTGAACCTTGTACAGGTCTATGTAAGCCTGACGCAGATCCGCATTGGTAACAGCATCGACGGCAGCGCCCTTCACAATAAGGTAAGGGGAAGCGGTCGGTGTTACCGGCTTTGGCATCGCAGAGTTACCATCCGTAAGCTGCTCTTTGGGTGCGTCTTCCACGCGATCTTCTGCCTCGGGCTCCGGTGCATCCACCATATCGGAAGTCCCCTCTGCGCCAGGGCGCAGGCCAAACAAGTCTTTCGGCAAATTAAACTTATAAGCCAATCGGAAACCAACCGAAGGATGGACTCTTACATTTTCGAAGTTTTCGGAAAGGACCGGGCCGTTTTGAGCATTATCGCTTAACAGGCCTGTGGAATTGAACCGGATATCCGGGCGCCCTCTCACCATAGCTCCGGCCTCCAACGCAAAGCTCAGGTGCCTCACGCCAAGTGAACGGCCAAAGCCCAGGCCAAAGTAAGGATAAACGTTAGAGCTTGTGGTATAATTCACATTGATTGTGCCAATGCGATCAGGCGTCAGTTCGTAGTCATTGACTGCTACGCCTTCTGCAAATTCGCCATTGACATTAATATAATTGTTGAGATTGACCATCACGCCTCCCATAAGCCGGAAAGAGCGTTTTTCCCCAATGGGCAACTCTGCAATCAGACCAAGGGTGCTGAGGTCAAGATCGGAGCTCAGAATGAGGCTCTGTCCGGAGAACCCGAGCGATGACGCGTTGAAGCTGATCCCTTCTACATCCATACGCATACGGTTGTAGGAAATGCGGAAGTTAACGGGCTTTAGGACCCTTAAGGTAGCATCAACACCAAAAAAAGCATGGGTGCCCGAGCTTAAACCAATTGACATAGCGGGCTGAAAGGTGGAAGCAGGCGGTTCTGCTGCCGGTGTTGCATCGGCTTGTCCGTAGGCGACGCTTATCGGCACCGAAGAAAAATAAAACGCAAAAACGAAGGTGAGTATTCCGCTTGCGACGGGTAGTTTAATCCTCATAGTAGTAAGGGTTTAGAAATCCGGAATTTGGGTTTTAATTATCAAAAACCTACTGAAAAACGGTAGGTATCATCCCTTTTCTATTGCCCTTAGTGTGTAGTTTGTAATTGTGTTTGTTTTGGGGCAATGAAAGTATACGCAATACGAAGTGGTCACCGACGATAAATGTCGGGATCTTAGATTTGCGACATCGGAGCAAGCCACTTCCCAGCGTAAATGCTGACATTGAGTAGGTTTGCTGTGGCAAACCACTTAATCGTCAGTATATATACGGAAGAAGTTTAAGGAGGTTGCAAAACGCTGTAATTTTTTGACTGGGTTAAATTAGTGATTTTCAAATACTTGAAGTTTGGCAGCGCCATCAACTTGTATTCAGTACAAATGAAAACCCCCTTCACGGATGATCCGCAAAGGGGGCTTTCTATTTCAGCCATCAATCAGGAAGCTATATGTTTCCTGTCGTTGAGGCGCTTAATTATTGCTTGGTGAAGCGCAGCGTTTCCAGAATGCCGCTTTCGCCCTGTACTTCCAGGAAGTACATACCGGCAGGCAGAGCTGCCACATCAAGCTGAGTTTGTACAGCACCTGTCGCCACCTGCTGCTGGCGGAGTGCCTGCCCAAACTGATTGCGTACGACTACGATGGTGTTGTGCTCTACCGCACGCTCGAAGCGCAGGTTCAGCGCATCACGCGTCGGGTTCGGGAACAAGGTCGTATTGCGTACCTCCTGAGCCGGTACTTCAAAGGTAACTGCATTACCGTTTTGTGCTTCTGCACCGCGCTTGAGGCTGATGCCGTTGATCGCTTCCTGCACTTCCTCAGAAAGTGTAGGGATTGTATTGCCAAGCACTGTCACATTGCTGAATACCCCACTTGCAGGGGTGTTATTGACGGAGAAGACCACCATACCTACTTCCACGCAAGCATCCATGGGTACGTAAGCGGCATTTACGAATGCGAAGCTGCCACCTGTGGTGCTGCTGTAGCCAATAATGTAGTCGCCCTGACGTACCAGGCGCAACCACTGAGGGAATGGCCGGTAGAAAGAAGTCAAGCTGCGGTTGGCGTCCGTATCATAACGGGTAGACCAGTAGATATTGCCGGTAATGTTGGTGAGCATGGTAACCATTTTGGCACCAGCTGCAGTACTTTCACGGATGGCAATGCCTGGGAATCCACCCTGACGGCTCTCTACCTTTACTGTGATGGATCCATTGCCGCAAAGTTCCTGAGAAATGAAACCGGTGTTATCCGATACATCTTCCAGCGGGAAGTTGCGGCCTCCACTAGTGATCGCAAATTCACCATTATTGGCGTTGCACACCTCATAGCTAAATTCATTCTCGCCTTCGCCTACATCGCTGGCACTCCATGGTGCAGGCAGTTCACCAGACTCATCAACTACAGTGATGTTGGAGGTACAGCTCTGTGGACCTTCCGGCGTATTGACCATTACAGTCACCATGACGGTTTGGCCAAGGTCATCACAAGTCAGCGTGGCTGGGCTGATCATGCCCAGTGTAATTTCGGGGCAATCAGATGGGTTGTCCTGATTGTCGATGTTTACCACGTCTGCTTCAGAAAGGCTGTAAGAACCAAAGTCGAGCAGTACATCATTGTCCACGCACTCGAAAGTAGGATCTTCGCAGCAGTCCACATCCGCATTAGCGCCGCCCTTGGTGTTCTGGCAGGTCTCGGTCCACACGCCGTCAATCAACTGCAGGGAGCCTTCTTCCGGTGTGCCGCCGCCTTCGGTAACCCCTACGTCGGTGCTGGCAAAGCCATTAACAGTCATATCGCCTTCGTAGCTCAATAGCTGGAAAATCTCATTATTGCACTCCAGTGCGATACCATCAGGGCTGCCGTTTTGCACGGAGCTGAACTCGAAATAGTAGTAGGTTATACCGCTGGCGGTGCTGCCTTCGCTGAAGTTGTCAAGGGTTTCGCTATCGTAGGAGGTGTTGTTGCTGCCGTTGTAGAGTACGACCTCGATACCGGATAGATCGCCTTCAAATTCGCTGGAAACGGCTACTTCCACGAATTCATTGACATCGCCCCCAGCGTTATCGTAGTGGAATTCGCTGATGAAGATGTCCTCTGATGTTGGACAGGAGATACACTTGGGTACACGGAAGTAGTAAGTTGGCGTTCTGCAAGTAACATCCATCTGATCGAGTAGCTCGATTTTTGCCACTTCACCCGGCGTGTAAACGATGATGCTGGCCTGACCGGTTCCAGATATAGTACCGTTTTCTACATCTGAGAAGGTGCCATATGCGTTACTTGTTTCAGGATTGATATTTGAATAGGAGCCTGAGCCATTGGATACAACTGCAGATACATCAAAAAAGGAGCTTTCTGCAAATACGCCCGTTCCGCATGACAGGTTGGAGAAGGAAACATTGGTGAAGCCGCAGGTGCTCTCGGGAGCTGCTGGTGATGATGTGCACTCGGTCACGGTGAGGTCAGCTACGTTTTGTGGCTGGTTAGAGTTATGATTAGTACAGCCGCTGGCAGAGGAACCATCCGAATAGACTTCCCAGTTGGCTTCATCCCAGCTGCCGTTGTTTGGACCGGGGGTTGTCCGTATAGCTACGCCATCTTCAAATTCGTGGCAGGTATTCGAACCATCTTCACCAATAACTCCGAAAAAGTCAATAACCGTTTCAGATCCATCAATAATCGCTATTTGATCATCCCCATTACTGTCGGCAGGGCCATTGGCTCCTCCGTCAATATCAGGTGCAAATCCGTAAGCTGTCTCGAAGTCATCTGCATCTTTTGCAATGTAGGCACAGCTACCCGCTGCAAGCGTTCCGATCGAGCTAAGGCTGATGTCGGCATTAGTGGAAGGACCACTATTTCCATTTGTCCAGCGGCGCAGCGCCCATCCGGTCAGGTCAACACCGCTAGTGCCGCCATTTTTTATTTTAACAAAACGGGCATTTGCATCATCATTAGGGTCAGCGATCATCTCAAGGTAGATTTCCGGCGTGCTAGGAGGCGGAGGAGGAACGACACCCGTACCAGCAGTAGGTGTATTGTCATTGCCCAGGTTAAAGTCACTGATGACCCAGTCACTGGCCATGTCGGTGTCTACGCCATCCGTTACCCGGCGTACGCCGGCTGGAAAGAAATTGCCATCTGGGCCAATAACCGGGGCATCAAAGTAAAAGAATTCAGGGGATTCTTCATCGGTAAGTGCCACCACATCCCTCCAGAATTCACCACCGGTGATGCTGGAACCAGAAATACTGCTGGTCACAACCAGCCCATAGGTAGAGCTACTGTTTTCCAGGGAGTTAGAGTTGATGATTTTATTTGGCATTACTCCGTATTCGGAGTTGACACTTGAAGTGCCAATCAGGTAGAATCCGTTCGAACCAATTATGTCGTCAGCTCCAAAGTCAAATCGAAAATCAATAGAGCCATTGGAGGATTGGTCATCAGATTCTACTCCAATAACACTAAGGCCAAGCAGTGGAGTACCCGCCTCGCCGTAAATTTCGATGAATTCTACATCAGTACCAGTTGTACTGACAAGTAGCTCATTCAGCACTTGTGCTTGTAGTGTTGTTCCAAACATACATAGCGCAAAGAGCAGTAAGTAAAATTGTCTCATGCTGTAGTAATTGTTTTATAGATTCAGTAATTTTTACCAATAAATCAGTAGGTCTTCGGCTGGAAGACAAGGGGGAGCTTATGATAAGTAGTAGCCTAAAAAGGTCGTAAAAGATTACGGTGCGGGGGGAGCGTACATATTTAAATCCTATTGGATATTGTGCAAAATAAACAATTCTCAGCGGTCTGCCCAATTCACGCATGTTAACTATTTGTATATTTTACCAGATTCCCGGATGAAAGACCTTTCTAAGTGCTGGCATGAGGATTTTTTTTAGCTTAGCCCTGCCTAATAGTGAGACATGAATGATCAGATCAAAAGACTGGACTCCAAGATTGGTAACCAACTCGAGTTGCTGTCCTTCCATATCCCAAAGTCTGCCGGGACATCTTTCCGCAATATGCTGCGCGATGTTTATGGTGCCGAAGCTGTGTTGCGTTTTGATACGCCCCTGCGCGGTGGGGGCAAATTCCGGGTAGAACAGCAGCCTTTCACCGGTCGTACTTTACCCAACCGGGTGCGGGTGCTGCACGGGCATTTTTCATGGCAACACGTCAACAACATTCTGGATTTGCCACCAGATATTCCAAAAATCACCTGGCTCCGCGATCCGGTGGAGCGCGTGGTGTCCAATTACTTTTATCTGGCCAAGCGTCTCCGGGAAATCCTGGACGAAGAAGGCCGGGGCATTAACATTCTCACCAAAATGGAGCGCAGCCTTACCGAGTATGCCCAGGCAGAGATCAACCAAAACCGAATGTCTAAATTCCTGGAAGGGCTGCACCTGAGTGACTTTCGCTTTGTGGGCATCCTCGAGCGTATGGATGAGGACCTGCAGCATATGGCGGATGCGATGGGCTGGACGATTCAGGAGGCTTATCAGCATAATGCCACGGGTAAACGGAAGCGGGAAATCACTGCTGGAGAACGGGCGGTCATCGAAGCCTGCAATGCCGAAGACCTGGCACTTTATCAGGAGGCACTTGAGCTTCGAAAGCAGGGATACTGGACCGTATGATCAGGCTAATCTCCATACACATCCCCAAAACGGGCGGTACTTCTTTTTACCGGGCCCTGCAAACCGTCTACGGTGCGCAGCAGGTTTCGGCCTCCTTTCGTCGTCGCGATTATGAAGCGGTAGTGAAAGCCGGCGGATGGTCCCGGGCATTGCCTCCACAGCTGAAAGTATTGCATGGCCACCTGCACTACGAAGAAGTCCGGGAGCTGCACCTGCAGCATAACCCCAAAATCATTACCTGGCTTCGTGACCCGGTAGACCGCGTAGTTTCCAATTACTCTTTTTTTAAGCACCGCCTGTTGCACCCGGAGCACAATCCGGAGGTGGCTGCGGCTAATGCCCACCGGGTTTCAGAAACCCTGCTGGAGTACGCTACTTTGGAGGAGAACCGAAACCGTATGTCTAAATTTCTGCGTGGGCTGCACCCGAAAGACTATTTTTTCATTGGTTTGCTGGAATCCTTTGAAGCCGACTACGAACGGCTGGGGAAACGCCTGGGCTGGGCTCACATCCCACCACTGCCCCGCCTCAATGATAACCGCCGTTTCCGGAAAGCGCTACCTGAAGTCAACGAAGAGGCGCTCCGTCAGTTGCAGGCCCTCAATGCAGAAGATATGGCGCTGTACGATTGGGTGAAAACACACCGCTCAGCTTTTTAAGTCTCGGTAAAGATTGATGTAGGACTGTACAGCATCCTGTAAGTGAAAAGGGCGGAATGGCCGTTTTTCCCAGTCTCCTGCGTACGCGCGCTGCAGTGCCCGGGCGAGTGCCGCTACGCTCATTTCCTGCATGGGCACCCAATGCCCGCTTACCACTTCGCGCAACGCACCGCGGTCGGAGGAAAGGATAGGGACGCCCATAGCGGAGGCTTCCGCTGCGACAAAGCAAAACCCTTCACTGTAAGAGGGGATCACAACACAGGACGAATGTGCAATTTCCCGATAGAGGGCCGCCCGCGGCAGATCGTGGAGCAACTGTGTCTGCTGACGGATCCCGAGTTGGTCTAGTTGCGTTTGTACCCAATCGTACATTGGTTTAGGGTAGGTGGGCACAATGAGCTTGAACCGGGCTTCAGGATGCTGCCTAAGTAGGGGTTGCGCTGCCGGCAGCAGGAGTTCCAGCCCTTTTGACATGCCCAAACGGCCAAAGTAAGTGAAGGTAAAGTCCTTTGGCGGCTGATGAGGGTAATCCTCAAAGGCTGTGTAGTCCAGTCCGTTGTAAATCTGGAGGGCTTTTCTGTCGGCAATCCCGCTCGCACGCAACGCCTGCCGGGTATAGTCTGAGACCCCGATGAAATAACGAAAAGGCAGTTTTAACAGGAGTTGCTCCCAGGTGTAAAAGAGGGTACGCTGCAGCAGGTTGGCAAAAGGCAGCTGCCACCAGAGCTTTCCCCAGACTTCGTGGAAGGTAATTAATACCGGTTTTTTGCTCAGAGCGGCACCGAGCCAGGCCGGCAAGGCGGCATTATAGGAAGTGGTGTGGACGATATCGTATTTTTGGGACATGCGCCGGATCACCGGCAGGCTTGCCAGGCTGAACCAGTACCGGTTGCGGCAGTTGACCCGCACCACTGATACGCCCTGAATGTCCTCCTGTTCGGGCAAGTCGGGGCGGAACCGGGTGGTAACAACTGCAACATCGTGCCCGGCCTTTGCCAATGCTGTCGTCAGCTCGTAAAACAGCTTCTCAGCCCCACCGATATAAGGATGGAAATGCTCAAGTACAAAAAGGATTTTCACGATTGGAGGTCTTCTTTTTCCGCTTGCTGAAGAGTGATTTTGCGAGCCAGCTCAGTAGTGGCCATCTGGTTTTTTTTCAGCATGAAGAAGAGTTTGTACTGGAAGAAGAAAATCAGGCCCAGACAAAAGAAGATAATTGCATTGATGTTACTCTTAATGCCAAAAAAATCAGCGATGGTCTTGGAGATGGCATCAGGAAACAGCGCGAAAATGCCGACAGACATCCAGAAGACAGCCCCCAGAGCCGCCTCCTGCCAGCTGGCTCTGGACTTTAGAAACCGTCGGAATAAATTGAATATAAACCCCAGGGAGGCCAGCGGAACGATGATTTGATAGACTTCAAACTTCACGTCATTTCATTTTTGAAGGGTAAAATAGCAATTTCCATAGCAAGTCAACGGCAGTGGTAATGCCCATAACCAGGTCCTGACCCTTATTTAGCGAGTAGTCGGTGTAGGTAACCTGAATAGGAGCTTCCGCAATGGACAGCCCTTTTTCTTCTGCCTGCACAATCATTTCGCTGCAGTAACCGAAGCCGTCGAGCCGGAGCCTGAGGTTGCGTATGGCTCGTGCACCAATCAACCGGAAGCCAGTCTGTGTGTCTGAGTAGTTGCGCTGGCAGAAGGTATTGGTCAGGACATTAGAAATGCGGTTGTAGAGTATGCGGGTAGGCGGAATGCCGGGGGAAGGGTCCAGAAACCGGCTGCCCAGGACAATATCGGCTTCTGTTTCGGCCTGTATTTTCACCAGCCGGTGGATGTCTTCAGGATGGTGCTGCCCATCGGCATCAATTTGCACCACGCATTTCCATCCCTGCCGCCTTGCGTACGCCAGGCCGGTCTGCGCTGCCGCTCCTGCGCCACGGTTGATGGGGTGGGAGAGGACACGTGCCCCTGCGAGCCTGGCCTGTATTGCGGTATCGTCTTTGCTGCCATCATCAATGACCAGAACATTAGGGAAGCCACTGCCAATCACCTTAGATACGACCTGCTCGATTACAGGGCCTTCGTTATAGGCGGGGATAACAATCCATATTTGTTCCGGTCGCATCATTTTGGGGTTTCTGCTACAGCTTAGACCTTGGATTTGAAATAGATGTGCAATATAGTCATACGTGCCTGGACTCAGGTTGTTTCGTATCAAGTTTTTGTATTGCTGCCCGGCAGGCCTCGGCATGTGCCGCCCAGGTGAACTGCCCGGCCCACGCTACAGATTTTTCCCGAAGTGCTGACCTTGCTGACTCGTCCAGCCGGTCTACCGCCTGTATTTGCCGGGCAATGGATGCAGGGTGCTGATAATCAACGTAGTAGGCTAAAGGCCCGCCCACTTCAGGCAAACTGGAAACGGAGGAGCAAATCACGGGGCACCCGCAGCGCATGGCTTCCAGTACCGGCAACCCAAAGCCTTCGTATTCAGAAGGGTAAATTAATGCTTTAGCATGGCTGTACAGCTGAGGCAGCGCCTCGTCCGGTACAAAGCCCGTCAGATGAATATCTGTACGATAGGAATGCTGACCGAGGGCTTCGAAGAAAGGTTCTGCTTTCCACCCACGTTGTCCGGCTATGACAAGCTGCCCGCCGCCGCCGTTGTCCCGGTATTGCTGATAGCTTTTCAGGAGGTTGACAAGGTTTTTCCGGGGCTCAATAGTGCCAACCGTTAGCCAGTAGGGTTGACGGATCTCTTTTTGATCCAGCCAGCTGCGGTCTGCTGTCGGGCCAAGCGCAGGATTGGCCCCGAGGTGGGCTGCAATTACCTTATTTTTTAGAAATGGGAAGTGCTGCAGGACATCTTTGCGCGTATGCCGGGAGTTGGTGATGACCAGGCTTGCCCTTTTGAGTATGCCTTTGAGGAACAGGCGTTGCAGCATCTGGCTGTGCCAAATATGGTACTGTGGGAAGAGCAAAGGCGTGAGGTCATGGATTACCGTCACCCGGTGGATACGCCGCGGCAGATTGAACGGGCCGAAGTGAGCAGGCTCCAAAACCACATCCACCTGATGCCGGCGAAGTAGGAATGGAACGATGAAAAACATGCGGAAGGCGGCAAAAACCAGCCCAAAGCGGTTATTGGGTACTACAAGGGACTGTGTCCCCGGTATGGCAGGCGTAGCTTTCTCCCGCACCAGCAGGTATTCGTTATTGGAATCGAGCTGGACTAAAGCAGTGATAAGCTCACGGGTATAGACATGTACGCCGCCGCGTTGATTGTCCAGAGGGTCCGCAAGTATGGCTATTTTCATGATGTTGCCTGTGCTTAGGGCAAAGGTACAATCTTTGAGCCAACCTTTGAGCGTTGGAGATGAGCATTCCATGTGTGCAAAGCAATTGGAAAAAAGTATATTCGCGACCATGAGTACCGATAAGAAGCGAATACCTGAGACTGGCCGTGCCCCGGAAGAACTGCTGGCAGAAATGGAAAGTTTCAAATCCGGTGACGCCCGGTGGAGAGAAGGCCGTACCTGGAGCATGGTCTATCAGGTAGACGAAGCCCACAACAAGTTTTTAAAGCAGGCCTCTAACCTGTTTTTCTCGGAAAGCTACATCAACCCCTTTGCTTTCGAGAGCTTACAACGTATGGAGAAGGAGGTGGTTGCTATGACCACCGATATGCTCAATGGAGATGAGCAGGTAGCCGGAACGATGACTTCCGGCGGGACGGAAAGCATTTTCCTGGCGCTATACACCTACCGGGAGTGGGGGCGCAAAGCCAAACGGGGCTGTACGGAGGTGGTTGCGCCGGCTACCATACACCCGGCTTTTGAAAAAGCAGCGCACATCCTGGGGCTTCAAATCAAGAAAGTGCCGGTGGGCGAAGATGGAAAAGCCAATGCGGCAGCCATGGAAAAGCAAATCGGTAAAAAAACCCTCCTCCTGGCCGCTTCTGCCCCTTCCTATCCTCATGGGCTGCTCGATCCGATTCCATCTATTTCGAAGGTTGCGCAGGAGTATCAGTTGCCTTTTCATGTGGATGCCTGCATTGGGGGGTTCATGTTGCCATGGCTGGAGCAGTTGCGGCCGGAACTCATCCATCCCTGGGACTTCCGGTTGCCTGGCGTCACCTCCATGTCGGCCGATACGCATAAATTTGCCTACGGCGCAAAGGGGAGCTCCGTTCTTTTGTACCGAAGCATGGCCTACCTCAGGCATCAGTTTTTTATAACCACCGATTGGGCAGGTGGTATCTATGCCTCGGCTACGCTTCTTGGGTCACGTTCCGGTGGGCCTATCGCTGCCGCCTGGGCTGCGATGAACAGCCTCGGGCGGCAGCGCTACCTGGAGCTCGCCCGTCAGGTTATGGCGGGGGTGGATCAGCTCAAAGCAGCAATTGAAAGTATACCGGAGCTGGATTGGATCGGCGCGCCCTGCATGAATATCCTCGCTTTTACTACTCGTAATAACCGGCCCGATATATTTGTGGTGGCGGACGCCCTGGCGGAAAAGGGCTGGTACGTAGACCGGCAGCAGCGCCCCAATTGCATTCATGTGACCGTCATGCCTCAAAATTTACCAGTGCTGGAGGCTTACATCGATGATCTCCGCTCTGCTGTTGCTTTTGCAAAAGCCAACCCCAAAGCGAAGGCAGAAGGCAATGCAGCACTGTATGGCCTGATGGCAAGGATCCCTTTTCGGGGAATGGTGGCCCAGAATGTCCGTAAAATGTTTGAGGCGTTGTATGGTGACCCCGTGGAGGAGGAGACCTCCACCGAGCCTGAGCCTGCTAAGTGGATGGGCTGGGCCAACCGACTGCTCAGCTTCAACCCGTTTCGGCGTTAACCTAAAGTACAGTGGAAAAAAAGCAGGATTGATGATTTATGCCACTGCAATTTTTGCTGTAAAAAACTATTTTTGTTTCAAAAGCACCAACCCAGGATCAGACGAAAAAACCAAAGTTTAAAACAAGAAATATATGTTTAAAAGTATCGATGCCCTTTCGCCTCAGGATCAGAAAGTATTGTACGATGCGGTACCCCAGGTGGTCTTACTTGTTGCCGGTGCCGATGGCATTATCGACAACTCCGAGCTGGCGGCCAGTGAAAAAGTAGCCCATGTCCGGTCTTTCGATTTTCATCCGGAATGGATGGAGTTTTACGAAAAACTGGACCAGGATCTTCATGAGCGGCTACTGGCTATGATCATGGAACTACCAAGGGAAACCGAGCCCCGGCAGGCAGAGCTGGTCAACCGGCTTTCCAAAGTCAATGCTGTACTTAAAAAAATTGATAAGCGGCAGGCCCGCCATTTCCATGAAGGGCTGTTGAGCCTGGCAGGTCATGTAGCCAAGGCTTCCGGTGGATTTATCGGTTGGTTGAGTATCGGACCCAAAGAAGCAAAGGTGACCGATTTGCCAATGATAGACCCGGTCTGATTTAAGTTGGTATTTTTTGGGATAGTAGTGAACATGGCTTTTGTTTTCCGGTAAAGTAAAGGTAACTTATATGTTGCACTGGGTATTGTGTACCCGTTTTACTTTACCAAAACCTATGTATTTATGAAAGCATTACTACTATCCCTGACCTTACTGTTCAGCCTTATTGCCGTGGTTCCTGCCCATGCGGCTGCCGCTGTCCAAACAGCTGCCACTGAAATTGCAGCAGAAGAAGCCCCCACAACTAACCAAGCGGGAAATCCGTAAGAAGAAACGGCAGGAACACCGTGCTAAACGGAAGGCGATCCTTACAGCCATCAAGGATTGGCGTAAGGCTGATATATCGGAGAATGCGCTGCTGCTCATAATCATTACCATTTTGCTTCCGCCTTTAGGGATGTTGCTTTTTGAGGGTGCACTGACCACAAGGGTATTGATTTCACTGCTTCTTACCGTGCTATTTTACCTCCCCGGATTGATTTACACACTTATAGTGATCTTAGGGTAACTTGAAAAATTTAGGTATTAGCCTTATCAGCCGCAGGCGCTTAACTGAGAAAGCACCTGCGGCTGTCTGTTTGTAGGCAAATTGTAAAGAACTACCGGGAGCTGTGGTATACTGGCCGTTTGCAGCGGCGAAATATCAACAAACCCTCTTTCCCGTGCATTTATAGATGGAGAGCTGTGGTGAAAAAGCCGCATTACTGCGTCTGACAGCCGCACCACGGCATAAAGCGCAAACAAGGCAGCGGACAATCCTGTCAAAAAGCAACTACATGTTCATCTGGATCGGGTTCATCACCCTCGTATTTTTTCTTCTGGCCCTTGACCTGGGCGTCTTCAACCGCAATCCTCATACGATTACTACGCGTGAAGCATTGGGGTGGACAACGGTATGGGTAAGCCTGTCTCTGCTGTTCAGTGTATTCGTATATTATGCCTATGGCAATGGCTGGGTCGCCAATCCGGAAGCGCTTACTGCAAAAGATGCAGTGCTTAAATACCTGACGGGTTATCTGGTTGAGCAATCGCTGAGCATGGACAATATATTTGTCATTGCGATGATCTTTACCTATTTCAGCATCCCGCAAAAGTACCAGCACCGGGTTTTGTTTTGGGGCATTCTCGGTGCCTTGGTGTTTCGGGGCATTATGATTTTTCTGGGCGTGGTACTGATTCAGAAATTTGCCTGGCTGACTTATGTGTTTGGCGTGTTTCTGTTGTACTCTGCCTACAAAATGTGGTCTTCACATGAGGCTGCCCATCCCAATAAGAATCCGGTCATCAAATACGTAAGCCGCCTCATACCGGTGACTAAGGAGTTCGACGGAGAGCAGTTTTTCGTCAAACGCAAGCATATTATAGCAGCAACGCCTTTGTTCGTCGCGCTCATGGTGGTGGAAACTACCGATATCATGTTTGCTTTCGACAGTATCCCCGCTATTTTCGCGATTACGACTGATCCATTTCTGGTCTTTACCTCTAATATTTTCGCCATTTTAGGGCTGCGGTCTCTGTATTTTGTTCTGGCCTCCATTCTGGACCGCTTCAAGTACCTGCAGCATGCGCTCGTGTTTATCCTGGCCTACGTTGGCGTGAAGATGCTATTGGTGCATCAGGTCCATATTCCGGAATGGTTGTCTCTGGTCGTCATTTTTGTATCGCTGGGTGCCGGTGTGCTCTTTTCCCTATACAAAGCGCCCAAAGCTGAGGAAGCCCCGGCAGAACAAGCTGCACAGGATATTGCCGAGTCTGCTTCCAGTCCGTTGGACGCCCGTTCGGAGCGGCAGGAGCAATGAGTGTTACGCTATCTGGGGATAAGCAGGTCTTTAACTACGCCCCAAATAGCAAATTCCATATCCGGCTCTAATGCAATGGTTTCCTCATCGGTTTGAATGCTGATCTTTTCTTCCTGCATGTGCAGGCGGCAGACGATAAAACTGCCTTCGAAATAAGCGACTATGATATCCCGGTGGCGGGGTGTGGCCTGCCGGTCAACAATGGCGATGTGCCCGGGCAAAAAACCTTCACTCCCCAGCGTTTCCTGGCTGACCCGCAGAAAGAAGGTGTGTGCCGGGTGCCGGATGAGCGCCAGGCTTAAATCCAGCCGGATGAAGTTGTACTCCTCGCCCGGGAGCGGAAAGCTTTTGCCATCACTGGCCTCCACTTGCAGATAGGGCGTCATCTCATCCATATCCACAACAGGAACCGTTTGGAAATCTTCGTAGGACCGTACTTTTACCATCGCACATTTTGTTTGGTTAGTGCAATTTTAAAAACAAAAAGTTTTTAATGCAAGTATTTGTGTGGTTTTTTATTTAGAATTGTTTTCCGCTTCCTCCCGGCTTACAAAATACCTCAGAGTTTAGCTATCTTCGGGCGAAAATCAGAGGGCCGGCTGAACATCCGGAATTGGGCATCCTTTGAAACTGAAGTAAGCGTATGGCGCAGGAATGCGAAGCAAAAGGCCCGCGTGGCTGGAGGCTGGCGCTATTCGAACTATCCTCTAAGGCTTTGATCGTTCCCGGCAGCTTACTTTTTTTGATTACCAAAACCTTATCCGTTTTTAACATGGCAGATCCTACAATCACACAAAAAGCTGCAGACAACATCCGTGTGCTTTCCGCCGCAATGGTAGAAAAGGCAAATTCCGGCCACCCCGGTGGCGCAATGGGCGGTGCAGACTTCATGCACATCTTGTTCACGGAGTATATGAACTACGACCCCAAAGACACGGCCTGGCCCTTCCGCGACCGGTTTTTTCTTGACCCCGGCCATATGTCGGCTATGCTGTACAGCCAACTCCACCTGCTGGGGCATTACAGCACTGAAGACCTCGAAAACTTCCGGCAGTGGGGCAGCCCGACACCGGGCCACCCGGAGATCGATGTAGCCCGTGGTGTGGAGAATACCTCCGGACCGCTGGGGCAGGGGCACACTTTTGGTATCGGTGCCGCAATTGCTGAGCGCTTTCTGGCCCACCGCTTTGGGGAGTGGACGGCGCACAAGACGTATATCTACATCTCTGACGGCGGCATACAGGAAGAAATTGCACAGGGTGCCGGGCGCACTGCGGGCTACCTTGGCCTGGGCAATGTGGTGATGTTTTATGATGCTAATGACATTCAGCTGTCAAGCGAAGTCAGCGAAGTCATGGACGAGGATACAGGTAAGAAATACGAAGCCTGGGGCTGGCATGTGCAGACCATTGAAGGCAACGATCCTGATGCCATCCGTAAGGCATTGGATGCCGCTGTAGCGGAAACAGACCGTCCTTCCCTCATCATTGGCAAGACCATCATGGGCAAGGGAGCAGTAACCGAAGAAGGCGAGTCCTTCGAGCGTCAGGTGTCCACCCACGGCAAGCCCCTGAGTGGTGCCGGTGCCTCTTTTGAGAAAACCGTAAAGGCGCTGGGCGGCGACCCGGACAACCCATTCGCGGTTTTCCCGGAAGTGGCAGCATTCTACGAAGCGGTGAAGACCGAAAAGCACGCTTATGCCGAACAAAAGCGGGCAGAGCAGGAAGCCTGGGCTTCCAACAACCCGGAGCTGGCAGCCAAGCTGGAGCAGTACCTCAACCGCGATCTACCTGAAATAAATTGGGCAGGGATTAAGCAAAAGCCCGATCAGGCCACCCGAAATGCCTCCGGCGCCGTACTCAGCCACCTGGCCGACCACCTTGACAACATGATCGTCGCTTCTGCTGACCTTTCCAATAGTGACAAAACGGATGCCTTCCTCAAGAAGACCACTTCTTTTGTTAAAGGCGACTTTAGCGGTGCTTTTCTGCAGGCTGGTGTTTCCGAGCTGACTATGGCGGCACTGTGCACGGGTATGGCTTTGCACGGTGGCGTCATCCCGGTTTGTGCAACCTTCTTCGTCTTCTCCGACTTCATGAAGCCGACCATCCGCCTCGCCGCGCTGATGGAGCAGCCGGTGATTTTCATCTGGACGCACGATGCGTTCCGGGTAGGGGAGGACGGCCCCACGCACCAACCCATCGAGCAGGAAGCTCAAATCCGTCTGCTGGAGCATTTGCAGAACCACTCCGGCCGCAACAGCTTTACCGCCCTGCGCCCGGCTGATGTGGACGAAACGACCGTTGCCTGGCAGCTGGCCCTGGAAAACACCCACGGGCCAAGCGGGCTCATCCTCTCCCGTCAGAATATCAAGAGCCTTCCCGCCGACGGCAGCCGGTACGAAGCCGCTAAGGCAGCCGAAAAAGGTGCCTACATCGTCCAAAAGGAAGAGGGCGGCAACCCTGACCTCATCCTGGTCGGCAACGGCTCCGAAGTCGCTACCCTGATCGAGGGCGCCAATCTGCTCCGCGAGAAGAAAAAGCTGAAGGTGCGGGTCGTCTCCGCTCCATCCGAAGGCCTCTTCCGCAATCAGCCGATCAGCTATCAGCTGGATGTGTTACCTTACGACGTGCCCACCTACGGCCTTACCGCCGGCCTGCCGGTCACCCTGCGCGGCCTGGTCGGCCCACTGGGCGAGGTCGCTGGCTTGGACCACTTCGGGGAGTCCGCCCCTTACACCGTCCTGGACGAGCAATTCGGCTTCACTGCTGAGCGCGTCTACGAAGGTGCGGTAAGCTATCTGGAGGATTTTGAGTAAAAGCATATCGCTTCATTGATAAATGGATGAGCGCCATTTCCTGTTTTTTGCGGGGGATGGCGCTTGTTGTTAATGTAAAACCCTTGCTGCGCTGCGTAAATGTGGAATCAAAAATGCACTGTCTGCCAAAGTAAGAACGAAGGTAGATAAAAGGGACGAGCGGTGCCGGTCGGAAGGTCAAGCGCAGTGGGTGTAATTCCTAAGCTTAGGTCTGATTTTTATTGGTCACACCATAGTCCTCTAATTATAGTTGACCCCGGGAGCACTCCCTTCTCCCGGGGTCCTTTACTATGATAGCATACTAGCTCCCCAACAGGATCAAAGCGTTGCTGGTGTAGAGCTTGAGCCTAGCATTTCCACAAGAGCTCTGCCCCAGCTTCACTTGGGAAAGCACTGATGCACTTCTACATTTTTACGGAATTTGGGCTATTTTGTATGCGAAATACAGAGCATATGGAGCTTTACCCCAATCAGTCCTTTCACATCTACAACCAAGGGAATAATAGCCAGCAGGTCTTCTTTTCAGACCGTAATTACAAGTTCTTCCTTTGGAAAATGCGTGCTTATTTGCTGCCTTTTGGTGATTTACTTTGTTATTGCCTCATGCCCAATCACTTTCATTGGTTGTTTTATGTTAAGGCGGCAGAAATCTCTAAGGATGCACTGTGGTCCCATGTAGATCATATCGAGTGGATGAGGCGTAAGCAGCAATATGGTGATGCGGCGCAAGTTGTGAACCGGCAGCGCATAGGCAGTAAAGCAGAGGAACAGGTAATAAGTATCAACCAGTCCATAGGAATCCTTTTGCAGTCGTATGCCCAGGCCATTAATAAAGAGCAGGGGCATACAGGGGTGGTTTTTCGCCCTAAGTGCAAAGCAAAAGACGGTTGGATAGATGAATTTGTGACGATCGAAGGGCTTACAAACGCGCCCTTTGCCCCCGGAAACGGTTATTTTTACAACTGCTTCCGTTATATCCACGACAACCCAACCGAAGCAGGACTGGTTAGTAAAAATACGGATTGGGACTATTCTTCCGCAAGGGATTATGCTGGTCTTCGAAAGGGCACTTTGTGTAATTTGGAAATGGGGCAGGAGCTGATCCGATATTTGTGATTTCTAAACTTGCTGGATCCTGTCTGCTGGTGTAGAGCTTAAACCAAGCCATAGCCAAGCGCTCTGCTCCAGCTTAACCCGGGGGAACCTGCTGGATCCCGGTAAAGCACCTGGAGGGAAGCTCCCCGACAGGAGCAGGGCCTTGGGCTGCTGGTGTAGAGCTTAAGCTAAGCCATTGCCAAGCGCTCTGCCCCAGCTTGACCGGGGAAAACCTGATGGATCTCGGTACTGTTTCCCTTGAAGAACCTATCGGAGAGCGGGAAGCTCCCCGACAGGAGCAAGGCTCTTGCTGGTGCAGAGCTTAATCCAGGCCCCCTCTAAGCGCTCTGCCCCAGCTTCCTCCTGGTGTAACCTGTCGGATCCCGGTAAAAACCGGGACCCGACAGGAGCCTTGGGCTGCTGGTGTAGAGCTTAACCCAAGCCCCACCAAGCGCTCTGCCCCAGCTTTATTTACTGCAAACGAAGCGACCCCAGCCCCTCTAAACACAACAACATTGCCCAAAATCCGTATATTGCTCACAAAAAATAGATTTTGCCAGAGCAGCACAAGGGACTAGACTACGAAGCCATGCAGCAAATGGCCCTGCAACAGCAAGGGCACACCCACCTGCTGGTCATCGGTGTGGATGCCTATACCCACTGCCCGCCCCTTAGCAATTGCGTAAAGGACGCCAAAGACTTCACAGCGCTCATGCAGCAGCAGTATCAGGTCAGCCCGGAGCGCACCTACGAGCTGTACGATGCGCAAGCCACCCGCACCCAAGTGCTGCGCGAACTCAAAAACCTGCGCCATAAAGTACAGGAAGACGACAGCCTCATCGTCTACTTCTCCGGCCACGGTGAGATTGAAGACGAGGAAGGCTACTGGATACCCATAGAAGGCAAGCCCGGCGAAGACGAAGGCTGGATTGCCGCGAGCAGCATCAAGCGCCGCCTCAATCCGATCAACTCCTTCCATACCCTTGTGATTGCCGATGCCTGCTTTGCCGGCTCCTTCTTCGTCACCTTCAAAAGCGCCACCCGGCAATTGCTGCACAGCCGCCGCTCCCGCCTCGGCATTTCCGCCAGCCACAGCCGCGAGCGCGCCCTCGACGGGCAGACGGGAGAGAACAGCCCTTTCGCTAAAGAGCTGCTGCGCGCCCTGCGCCACAATCAGCAGCCCCTGCCGGTCGATCAGCTCTTTACCCAGGTACGGGATGCCGTAGCCGCCACCACGCAGGGCCGGCAGACACCCATCTTCAAGAATATCGATGTGAAAGGGGATGATCAGGGGCAGTTTGTGTTTGTGCCGGTGGGCGATGAAGTAACGGCATGGGAGGCGGCTAAAGCGGCCGATACGATCCTGGCCTATTTCCAATACAATCAAGACTATCCGGACGGGAAGTACCGGGCGGAAGCCTTGGCGGCAATCCGTCGCCTGGAAGAGGAAGCCCACTGGCAAAGGGCGCAACAAGCCGATACGCTTTCCGCCTATTTTGAGTTCTTAGATCGTTTTCCTACTGGGGCTTTTGCCGAGCAAGCCAAGCAGCGGCAGCAGGAGTTATTGAGCGGCTATACAGAGCCGAAAAGCCCCCAGCCGCCTAAATTAAAAACAAAAAATCCACCTACTCCGAAACCAAAACCTTCCAAGCCTGACTTACCACCCGACCTCATTAAGCTGAGCGAAGACATGGTGCATATACCCGGCGGCACTTTTTGGATGGGCTGGAAGGATGAGGTGCGGGATGGAGAGGGTCATGACAAGGAAAAACCTTGCCACGAAGTCAGCCTGTCCGACTACTATTTGGGGAAGTACCCGGTCACCCAGGCGCAGTGGAAAGCGGTGATGGGGGACAATCCAAGTTGGTTTAAAAATTGCCCTGATTGCCCGGTGGAACAGGTCAGCTGGGATGATGTACAGGAATTCATCAAAAAGCTAAATGCTAAAACCGGCGAAAAGTACCGCTTGCCTACCGAAGCGGAGTGGGAGTATGGCGCCCGGGGCGGAGCTAAGGATGAATATTTGTACAGTGGTAGCAATGATCTGGATGAAGTAGGTTGGTATAGGGATAATAGTGGAGGTAAAATCCACCCTGTGGGGCAAAAGCAGCCGAATCAGCTGGGTTTATACGATATGAGTGGGAATGTTTGGGAGTGGTGCTTGGACTGGTATGGAGATTATAGCTCTGATGCTATGGGAAAATTTAGAGATCCGAGTTCGGTCTCTTACCGCGTGGTTCGCGGTGGCAGCGGGCGCAATGGTTCGCTGCTCTGCCGCGCTGCTTATCGCAACAATTGGAATCCGTCGAAGCGTTTCACTAACCTCGGTTTCCGCCTTGCCCGCAGTTTTTGAGGTTTCCCACTCCTGGCTTTTCCTATGAGCATTCGTGAGACGGCAGGGGGAAACTGCAAAATGAAAAATTCTAAATTCAAAATATACAAGAGTCCAGCAGTGCCGGTCGAAAGGTCAAGCCATCTTTTATCCCCTCTGCATTCTCAAACTGGCATTTCATTATTAACCGAAAATCGTTACTTTAATGAGAGCTAATTGAACGTAAAGCTCCTAAGTATTTGTTTTAAAGAAAAATTGCCAAAATCATGAGAAGAACAGACCTATTAAATATTATCAACGGATACCCCGTCACAGAAAGAATCCTCCTGGTGGAAGCTATTCTTAAGCAAATCCGGGAGGAAGAGCGAAGTGGTATAGCTCCGAAAGAGACAGTTGCTACTTATTCTGGTGAAGGATTACTGGAATTTGCGGGTGCTTTGAGTGCTGAGGAAGCAGACAAAATGCAAAAAGCTGTTCTAGAGGCCAGAAAAATAGACCATGATGAATGGTAAAATTTTAGATCGTGTGCAATACCAAACCAGGGCAAACGACGCAGCACCAAACTAAGTTTTCATGAAAACGGGCAATGAAGGCTCTCGGGCATGGCGATTTAGTCTGGACTTCGCCTCAAGCCGGCGGGCTTTCACTTTTTGCATCGCCCAAAAAGTGAACAAAAACGCTAGAAATTCGCAAACTCCTCCGTCGAACATGCAATTTCGGCAGCCGCCACCCGCTCTTACGTGTTCCGCGACATGCTTCAAACGTGCTCTAATCACATTCAAATTATGTTTCGTTTGCCCTAAACTCTAAGAGGGGTCGACAGTCAGTAAAAAATGGTCTTCCCCCATTAATTGACGCCGTAGGTGTCACACTTATGCTTAGGCAGATTCAGAAACAAGAAAGTGGGGGGATCAGGATGCCCCAAACAACCGCCCCATCTCCAATCTACCTTCAATCCAATCCAGCTCCAATGTATACCGACGACGAAGTAGTTTGGGACCAACCATAACTTCGTGTCGGCATATACTCGTGCGTCGGGTTTGTGCATTACGCCCAAACCTCTCCGTTCCGAGTATATCCCCCGCCCGGTAAATCCGGATGCTGCGGTAGCCTTCCGAAGCGGGCTCGGTGTACTGCTCCAATTGCTGCTCCGGCAGGTTGACGATCCACACCTCCGGGATCCGGCGGCGGCGTAGAGGGGCAGCTTCACTTTTTGGTCTTTGTCAAGGCTGGTGTCGGCGACTTCGATGAGGAGGTGGACGTCCTTAGGTTGCGGATGAGCCTTAGCATAATAATCTTCCCTAAAATCCAGAACAGCCAAGTCAGGCTCAGGCTCGGAGTACTTGCTGAGCAAAATAGGGTCTTGGACACTGATAGTGTACTGGTCAGAAAGGGCGGATCGCAGCCAATTGTTTAGGAGCTTGACTACAGAGGCATGTTTGGATTTTACTGGAGCGATATCAATGATTCTTCCTTCGAGCAACTCGACACGCTTGCCTTCAAACAGACCTGCTTCAGACATGCTGTGGTAGTCATCCGTACTGAACTTGTGCAGGGGTAATATTATTTCGGCAGCATGTTGTGTCATAGGTAATACTTTTGATCAAAGATAAGCTTAATTAAAGGATGGGTCAAGATTTTATAGTGCAGGGTCTCATGAAGGTGGCTTCAAGTTAGGTGGTATTCAGTGTTCTTTTGTTTGAAGCATAGAACCCTAGGAGAAAGGTCTGACTCTACCTGGCTGAGCTGGTAGACAGGTTCGTTAATAAACTACGTCGGACGGGGAGTTGCTCCCGGGGTTTGCCCGTGATACTCAGGCGGCGATTTAGGAATCGCGGCCTGTGTCAGTGAGGCCTGAAGCAAAAAATACGCCCACGATACCTTTTTATCACCGCCAAATTCCTATTTTAATCCTCTGGAAAACAGATGGGGCAGGAGGTCCCGGAGCAGGTAGGCAGGGCTGAGCTACTGTAGGAGCATACCAACAGGAGCCGTCCTCTGCCACAACGAAAAAGTACAGCTGATCATGGCATTGCAGTGACTAAGCTTCCCACCCGGCATTGAACCTCCGCCCCGGCATACCGTTCCAACAGAAAACAACGCCACATGCGTATCTTACTCACCGGCGCGACCGGCTATATCGGAAGACGGCTCCTGCCCGTGCTCCTGGAAGACGGGCACGAGGTCATCTGCTGTGCCCGTAACGCCACGACCTTTGACGTGCCGGAAGGATGGGAGGAGCAGGTGGATGTTTTTCAGGTCGATTTCCTGAAACCCGTGGATATGCAGGAAGCGCCCCGGGAATTCGATGTAGCCTTTTATCTCATCCATTCCCTGTCTGCTGCCATCGACGATTTCAAATCCCTGGAGGAGCAGGCCGCTACGCATTTTAATGCTTTTGTGGAGCAAACAACTTGCCAGCAGATCATTTACCTCACGGGTATCGTCAACAGCGATGAACTGTCGAGCCACCTGGAGTCCAGGCTGCGGGTAGAACAAATCCTGGATAGCGGCAAGGTGCCCCTTACCGCACTGCGCGCCGGCATTATCATCGGCTCCGGTAGTGCCTCTTTTGAAATCATCCGCGACCTGGTGGAAAAACTGCCGGTCATGATTGCCCCGCGTTGGGTGAGCACCCGCTGCCAGCCGATTGCGATACGCGATGTGATCAAATTCCTGATGGGCGTAATGCTCAAAGAGCAGTACTACGGCAAAAACTTCGATATTGGTGCCGAGGATATCCTGACCTACAAGGAAATGCTGCTCGGCTACGCCCGTGCCCGGGGACTGAAGCGGTCGCTCTATGTGGTGCCGGTCATGACGCCCCGTTTGTCTTCCTACTGGCTGTACTTTGTTACCTCCACCACCTACGAACTGGCCGTCAACCTGGTCAACAGCATGAAAATAGACGTCATCTGCCGACCCAACAATCTGGCGGAAGAGTTGGGCATCGACCCTATCCCCTACGAACAAGCGGTAGCCCTGGCTTTCGATAAGATACAGCAGAATATGGTGGTCAGCAGCTGGAAAGACTCTCTGGTGTCCAGCTCCGACAAAGCGTCGCTCAACCGCTACATCGAAGTGCCCGAGTACGGCTGTTTTGTAGATGAGCAGAAGGTCGCCATTACCCACAATACCCCTGACCAGGTTTGGCAAAATGTAGTCAGCATCGGGGGAAAGCGCGGCTGGTACTATGCCAACTGGCTGTGGAAGCTGCGCGGCTACCTGGACAAGCTCGTCGGTGGCATCGGTCTGCGCCGGGGCCGTACCCATCCCAACCGCATCCACGATGGCGATGCCCTTGACTTCTGGCGGGTACTCATTGCCGACGAAGACAAACAACGGCTCCTCCTTTACGCCGAGATGAAGCTGCCCGGTGAAGCCTGGCTGGAATTTCGCATTCAGCACAAAGACGGGCAAGCCTACCTGCGGCAGAAAGCCACCTTCCGGCCGTTCGGGCTATTCGGGCGGCTGTACTGGGGAGCCGTGCTACCCTTCCATTACTTTGTTTTCGGGAATATGGCCAAGCATATCGAGCGCTTTCAGGCTGAAGAACAGCCACAGGTCAAAGTTTTCTAAAAAACTTCCCCTTTCAAAAAATCCAATCGGCGCTCAGGCTCGTATGCCTGTTGAGAATCATCCGATTGAATCATTTTTTTAATTGAAAAGTAAGCTATGAAAAATTGTATTGCATTAGTAACCAGTATTATGATGGTCGCGCTCTTAGGTTCTCCCTTGCAGGCGCAGTACGATGGTAAAGCAAAGATGAAGAAGGAAAAAACTAAGATGATGGCCGAAAAGGACATCGTCGATGTGGCGGCTTCTTCCAAAATGCATACCACCCTTGTCGCAGCCGTAAAAGCTGCCGGTCTGGTAGAAACCCTGCAACAGCCGGGGCCATTCACCGTATTCGCGCCGACCAATGCGGCTTTTGAGAAGCTGCCGGAAGGCACCGTAGCGACTCTCCTGCTCGAAGAGAACAAGGAGCAGCTGCAGGCCTTGCTGACCTACCACGTCGTGCCTGGTAAAATCACTGCCGATCAGGTCGTGAAAGCCATTAAAGCCAACGAGGGCACCGCTACCCTAACCACCGTCAATGGCGCAGCACTCAAAGCAATTGCTGAAGGCAATGCCGTCTACCTGATTGATGAGAATGGCAACCGCGCCCAGGTCTTTAAGACCGACCTTGAGGCCTCCAACGGCACCATTCATGTCATTGATACCGTGGTGATGCCATAACAAGGTAAGGTGTATCAACCTGTATCAAACTAAACAACAGGCTAAAAACGCCTCTTTAACAGACTTGGCAAGTGCCCGTATCAGGGTTTTGCCAAGTCTTTTTTTATCTGGCCGGCCTTATCGTTCAACTGCAATCGGGCCGGTGCTGCAGTCCACCTGAACCCCCCGCCTGCCCATCTGTTACAACAGAAGAACCAACCCACTACTCATGCGATATTTACTGACTTTAACGCTATTGCTCGGGCTTATGGCCTGCGCCAACAACACCAATGTGTCCGAAGAACTGCCGGCAACGACCAAGGCGAAGTCCAGCCGCTGGTCAGACCCGACGCTCATCCTGCCCGATAATTTCGAAGCTATCGTGGTAGCCAATGCAGTAGGCAGAGCCCGGCATATTGCGGTACGCGACAATGGCGATATTTACATTCAGCTCCAAAAAGCGAAAGACGAAAAAGGCATCGCTGCCCTGCGCGATATTGACGGCGACGGCCGGGCTGATACCCTGGCTTACTTCGGTGAACATACCGGCACTGGGATGGAAATTTACAAAGGCTACCTTTACTGCTCCTCCACAACGGAGGTCTTCCGCTATCCACTGCCGGAAGATGGTGCACTTGTTCCGGACGAGAGCCGCCGCGAACTGGTGGTAAGCGGGTTTCCGGAACAAAGTTCCCACGAAGCCAAATCGGTCACCTTCGACAACAACGGGCACCTGTACGTCAATGTAGGCGCCCCGTCCAATGCCTGCATGAAAGAAGCCCGCACCAAAGGGTCAACTGGTATGGACCCCTGCCCGCAGTTGGAATGGCAAGGCGGCATCTGGCAGTTTGATGCCATGCAGGCCGGGCAAACGCAGCAGGCAAATGGCGAGCGCTTTGCCACCGGGCTGCGCAACTGCGTCGGCATTCAGTTCAATCATGAAGGCAATCAACTGTACGCTATGCAGCACGGGCGCGATCAGCTCAGCTATCTTTTCCCGGGCATGTACAGCTACGAGCAAAATGCCGAACTCCCTTCTGAGGAATTCCTGAAGGTGGATAAGGGCGACGACTTCGGCTGGCCTTATTGCTACTACGACCACAAGCAGGGCAAAAAGGTGCTGGCGCCGGAATACGGAGGCGATGGTGAAAAGCAGGGGCGCTGTGAAGGCATCGAAGAGCCGGTTGTGGCCTTCCCCGGGCACATGGCGCCAAACGACCTGGTCTTTTACCACAGTGAGCAATACCCTGAAAAGTACAAAGAAGGTGTCTTTATTGCCTTCCACGGCTCCTGGAACCGGGCACCGCTACCCCAAAAAGGCTACTTCGTGGCTTTTGTGCCCATGCGCAACGGGGAAGCGACCGGCGACTGGGAAATCTTCGTGGACAATATCGCCGCTGAGACCACCATCGAAAAACCTAAAGATGCCAAACATCGCCCCACGGGGCTGGCAGTCGGGCCCGATGGCAGCCTCTACATTACCGACTCCGTAGAAGGTAAGGTCTGGAAAGTCCGCTACCTCGGGTAAACGGAAGATCGAATGGTGCCCTTTTTGACGAGGGGCACCATTTGAATTTTAAGGTGAGTGCTGCCGGTGTGCATAAAAAATTACACTTTTTGAATAGCCTGGCAGTATTTGTCGTTTGCCTATTTTTGGTGCATCTCCTAAAAATCCTGGATAAGCTGGAGCAGAGCGGGAAGCTCTACCCCAGCAGCCATAGCGCTTAAATGCAGGGGGCGCCCTTCGGAATCCTCCCGCATTTTCTTACCTTTGCTAACGAACATTCATTCGTATTTTGAAGTCTGTTTACCAAAAGCATTAACCAAACCATGACAGATAAAACCAAATTAGGCTCCGTAAGCATGGAAGTCGACGACAAAGGCATTGCCCGCCTGACTTTCGAGCACCCCGCAAGCAACTCTCTGCCCGGCCGGTTGCTGGCTCAACTGGCAGACACCATCACCGCTGCGGGAGCAGACCCATCCGTCAAAGTAATCATCCTGCAAAGTGGGGGCGACCGTGCCTTCTGTGGCGGGGCAAGCTTTGATGAGCTGATCGCTATTAAGGATTTGGACACCGGCAAGCGCTTCTTTATGGGGTTTGCCAATGTCATCAACGCCATGCGCAAGTGCCCCAAGTTTATCATCGGGCGCATACAGGGCAAAGCCGTTGGTGGTGGCGTGGGGCTCTGTGCAGCGACCGACTACTGCATCGCCAGCCAATGGGCATCGGTCAAGCTGAGTGAACTGGCGATTGGCATCGGCCCGTTTGTGGTAGGGCCTGCCGTGGAGCGTAAAGTGGGCAAATCTGCCATGACGCAGTTGGCCATCAATGCTTCCGAGTGGCGCACGGCGCAGTGGGCGAAGGACAAAGGCTTGTTTGCAGATGTCTTTGAAACGGTGGAGCAACTCGACGCCTATGTGAGCCACCTGGCAGAACGACTGTCGGATTACAGCCCGGAAGCCATGCGGCAGCTCAAAGCCGTCTTTTGGGAAGAAGCCCAGGACTGGGATACGCTGCTCGAAGCCCGCGCCGAACGAAGCGGGGAGCTGGTCCTTTCTGATTTCACCGTGAATGCGATCAACGCCTTCAAACAAAAAGCCTAAGCATGGACCCCCGGCAAATTTTGAAAGACCAATTTCTGCAGATCGTCGAAACGCAGTTGAAAAACAATGATCCGGCGCATACCCGGGTGACTTTCGACCGCCTCAGGGCTACCGGCTATAATGAAGAAACAGCCCGCCTGATGATCGCGCAGTGTGTGGCGGCAGAAGTCCGGGAAGTCATGTCGAGTGGAGCGGAATTCAATACCGCCCGGTACATAAAAAACCTGGACCGGTTGCCTGAACCACCTGAATCAGCTACATAATGGATCAAACCCTATCCATGGAAGAATACCTCAAGCCTACCGCTTTTTACGAGCTAAGTGACTCCGCTTTGCTATCCTTTGTAAGTGGAGTAATGAAAGACGGGGCACCTGTTGAGAAAGCCGTAAAACTGTACTATGCCATTCGGGACGGCTGGCGTTATGACCCTTATCAGATCAAGCTGGAGCCCGAAGCCCTGAAGGTTTCAACTTTAATGGCCCGTTCAGATGGCCACTGCATAGACAAAGCCATTTTGCTGATTGCCGCCTGCCGCGTGGTGGGCATTCCTGCCCGGCTCTGTTTGGCGAAGGTGCGCAACCACATCGCTGCCGAGCGTATGACAGCCACCTTCGGTACGGACGAACTGGTGCCCCACGGTTATGCTGAGCTGTGGCTCAATGGCAAATGGGTAAAGGCTACCCCTGCCTTCAATAAAGAGTTGTGTGACCGGCTTGGGGTGGCGCCGCTGGAGTTCGATGGGCATTCGGATTCCCTTTTTCAGGAATTCGATCATTCCGGAGGCACCTTTATGGAGTACCTTGATGAGTATGGTGCCTTTGCTGATGTACCCCTGGAAAGGATTCGGGAGCTCATGCAAGCCCACTATCCGGAAGCCTACGCCGCCTATCTGGAGCATGGGAAGCTCATGCTAAACGAATAGCTTGTTTTTTATCTGGAGAAAACCACTGTAATCATCCTGACCAAATTATGAATAAAACCGCTATGAAAATCGCAAAGCAATCTCTGCTCGAAGGCTTTCGCCTAATGGCAACCGCCAAAGCCATGACGGAGATTTATGAGGACAACTTCAAATTCGTTTCCAAGTACGTGCACGCCACCTCCCGGGGGCACGAAGCCATTCAGTTGGCCACCGGCATGCAGCTGCTGCCGCAGGACTATGTGGCGCCCTACTACCGGGACGACGCCTTGCTTCTGGGCATTGGTCTGCAGCCCTACGACCTGATGCTGCAACTGATGGCGAAGCGGGACGACCCGTTTTCCGGTGGGCGGACGTACTATTCCCATCCCAGCCTAAAGGACGAGGATAAGCCTAAGATACCCCATCAGTCTTCCGCAACCGGCATGCAGGCCATTCCCACCACAGGGGTGGCCATGGGCATTCAGTACAAAGAGCAGCAGGGGCTGGCAGAGGATTTTGGTGGGAAAGATCCGGTGGTGGTTTGTTCCCTGGGCGATGCTTCTGTAACAGAAGGGGAGGTTGCAGAAGCCCTGCAAATGGCTGCACTCAAGCAATTTCCCATCATTTATCTGGTGCAGGACAACGGCTGGGACATCTCAGCCAATGCGGCGGAGACCCGGGCGCAAAATGCCGCCGAGTACGCTGCCGGCTTCAAGGGGATTGAAGTGGAAAGCATTGATGGCAGCGATTTTGCAGCTTGTTATGATACGCTGCGCAAGGTGATCCGTAAAGTGCGTAAGGAGCGCCGCCCGTTTTTGGTCCACGCTACGGTGCCCCTGCTCAACCACCACACCTCCGGCGTCCGCAAGGAATGGTACCGGGATGACCTGGAAGAAGCGGCTGAGCGCGACCCGTACCCGGTACTGCGCGATAAATTGCTCAATGAAGATATTGCTACCGAAGCGGCGGTGGAAAAGATAGAAGCAGAGGCACGGGCGCTGGTTGCTGAGCACTTCGAGCGTGCCCGGGCAGCCGAAGACCCCAAACCGGAAGACTTATACACCCATGATTTTGCGCCCACGCCCATCACCGAAGAACGGGGCGAGCGGGAACCTGCCGGCGGCACGCCTACCGTGATGGTGGACAGCGCCCTCTTTGCAGTGGAGGAGCTAATGAGCCAACACAAGGAATGCCTGCTGTACGGTCAGGATGTGGGCGGGCGGCTCGGCGGCGTATTCCGGGAAGCGGCCACCCTGGCGCAGAAATTTGGCGACGACCGGGTGTTCAATACGCCCATTCAGGAGGCTTTTATCATTGGCAGTACGGTGGGGATGTCCGCTACAGGGCTCAAACCTATTGTGGAGGTGCAGTTTGCCGACTACATCTGGCCGGGGCTCAATCAGCTGTTCACGGAAGTCAGCCGGTCCTGCTACCTCTCCAATGGCAAATGGCCGGTCAGCAGTATCATCCGGGTGCCGATTGGGGCATACGGCAGCGGTGGCCCTTACCACTCTTCCAGCGTGGAATCGGTGGTGACGAACATCCGGGGCGTAAAAATCGCCTATCCGAGCACCGGAGCCGACCTCAAAGGACTGCTGAAGTCTGCCTACTACGATCCGAACCCGGTCGTCATTTTCGAGCACAAAGGGCTGTACTGGTCAAAAATGAAAGGCACCGAAGCCGCCAAGACCATCATGCCCGATGAGGATTATGTCATTCCTTTCGGGAAAGCGCGGGTGGCTTTACAGGCCAATCCGGAGCAGATAGCGGCAGGCGATTCCCTGGCAGTGGTCACCTACGGCATGGGCGTCCACTGGGCGCTTAACGCGGCCAAAGCCTATCCCGGACAAGTGGAGGTCATCGACCTGCGCACCCTCAGCCCGGTGGATGAGGAGGCGATGTACGATGCTGCCCGCCGCCACAACAAAGTATTGGTGGTCACCGAAGAGCCGGTCCATAACACCTTTGCGCAAAGCCTGGCTGCCCGTATTCAGGAGCATTGCTTTGAGCACCTTGATGCACCGGTACGCACCATTGGTTCTGAGAATATGCCGGCTATCCCGCTCAATGAGGTGCTGGAACGGGCTATGGTGCTTTCCATGGAGCAGGTGCAGGAGGCGATAGGGGAGGTGCTGGCGTATTAGTTCAAGTCGGGTGGTGGTTTTACAGCTTTCACCGCCTCACAAAACAACTCACATGAGCACGTTCCATCCCCGCAACCTCCACCGTGAGGGTTATGATTTTGACAGGCTTACGAAAGCCTATCCGCCCCTGCGGGCGCATGTGATCAGGAACCCCGCAGGCGGCCCTACGATTTCCTTTTCAGACCCGGAAGCCGTAAAAGCGCTGAATACCGCCCTGCTCATCGGGTACTACGGCTTACAGCATTGGGACATTCCCGAAGGTTACCTTTGCCCGCCGGTGCCAGGCCGGGCCGACTATCTCCATCATCTGGCGGACCTTCTGGCAGCCGGAGGCCCCCTGCTTACTGGCAAAAATATCCGCATCCTGGACATCGGCACAGGCGCCAACCTGATCTACGCCATCCTTGGGCAGCGCATTTACGATTGGTCTGTGGTGGGTACAGAGGCGGATCCGCTTGCGCTGAAAACCGCTAAAGCCCTGATTGATATCAATCCGGTACTGCAAAACGGCATCAGGCTGCGGCAGCAAAAGGATCCCCGCTTCATCTTGGAAGGCATCATCCGTGAGCAGGACTTCTTTCATGCCACCGTTTGCAATCCACCCTTTTATGCCTCCGAAGCGGAGGCAGCTGAGGCCAATGCCCGGAAACGAAAGAACCTCAGGCTGGGCAAGGTGGGCCGCACGGTGGCCGGGCAGCCTGCGGAGCTGTGGACGGAAGGCGGGGAGCGTTCGTTTCTCCTGCAACTCATCAGGGAGAGCCGGCCCTACGGGCAGCAGATCGGCTGGTTTACCAGTCTGGTGTCCCAAAAGGATAATTTGGAACCTTTGAAGCATGCCCTGGCAAAAGCGGCGGCTAAAGCGGTGAAGTTCATTCCACTGGCTGCCGGCCAGAAGCGTGTGCGGGTGCTGGCGTGGCGCTTTCAGGAATAGGGGCATTGCGCTGTTTGCAGAAGCCTGGCTTTTATCCAGGTCTCCGTCCTCACCCTGATTTTAACTAGTGGATTGAGCCGTAGATGCTTGACAGTTTACGCCCAGCACCAGTAAGCGCTCAAGCGTGAAAAGACTGTCAAATATTTCGGTCTAGTCGCACTAGGGCAAACGCACCAAAATTTGAATGTAATTGGAGCACGTTTGGAACATATCGCGGAACAAGTAAGAGCGGGTGGCGGCTGCCGAAATTGTATGTTCGACGGAGGAGTCCCGCAAATCGGCCGTGCCCTTGGTAGGCGGCACCTGGGTGCCCAACCTCGCCCGGCGCTCTCCTTTCGCCGGGCGTGCTTGTTAGGTTAGTCTTGGGTTTCGAGCGTTGCCGGTGGATTTGGCTTTGGGCAAATCTTCCATTTTCTTTTGCCTTGACGCAAAAGAAACAAAAAGTCAAGGCTGTGCATCGTTCTTAACGGGAAAATCGCAGGCAGGCGACTCGCGCCTACAAACTCGCCTTTTTGCATGGTGGGTTGAGGTGGTGCGGGGAATAGCTTGATGTTATCTTTTCACGTTGATAGTGCATGTTGGCTCAAACAGTGTATCCGCGCCACTTTGTGGTCGTCGTCTGCCTGCGATTTTCCCTAAACGCTGCAATGCCGGGAGCCAGGCTGTGGCTGCTGAATGCAGTCCTGGGTTTCGAGCGTTGCCGGTCGGTTTGGCAGGCTCGCCCGGCGCTCTCCTTTCGCCGGGCGTGCTGGCTGTGGAAATGTAGAACAGCAAAATGCTTAATGTTAAATGTAAAAGGAGCGAGCGGTGCCGTAGAAGCGGTCTTGGGTTTCGAGCGTTGCCGGTCGGTTTGGCGCTATTTTTGGGTAATGAAAACGGGCCCGCAAGTGGCTAGTTTAAAGCGAAGAACAGACTAAATAGCCATGCCCGATAGGCCTTCATCGCCCGTTTTCATGAAAACTTAGTTTGGTCTGTTTGCCCTAGATTTTAACAAATCCATAGTACTTCCGGAGTTATTAACAGGTTTTTAATACCCGTTAAGCTGGGATTAAACTCCTTCCGGGCACTAGGGGGCAGTTGTTGAAGGATGTATCTTATTGGAAAGATTAAACCAAACCCGACCACCATGAGAATCCTTCAGTTTATAGTCGCCCTGGCCATCATCACCACCATCTTTTCCTGCTCAGATTATGCCCGTCTGGAACGCAGAGAAGACCGCCTCATTGGCGCGTGGGAATTTGATAAAGCCTTCTACTGGGGCTATGGGCAAATTTTCCGCGACAACGTCATCGATCAGTTCAACGGAGACATCATCGAATTCTACGAAGACTACACCGCAATTTACGATGACTACAGCGAAGGCATCGTTTACGCCGGGGAATGGGAACTCTTCTTCGACCGCCAATGGGAAGGTGATGATACAGACATCGAGTTCTTCCTGGATATGTACTTTTTTGGCCCTTTCGGCCAGGAGTCTTTTGCCTACTTCACCTGCGTGAATCATATTAGCAACAATAAGCTACATATTGAGGCCCGTACCCGTCATGGTTTGTATACTTTTAAGTTTCGGCGGTTGTAGGGCTGAACCGGGAAGCAAGCCCCCAGACGCTCGCTGACTTCCCACGCAAAAGAGGCGCTGAATTTAAGCTCACCAATTCGCGAATCCAAGGAATACAGGCTTTCTACGCCAGTACCCCCTCCAGCCGCTCCTTCCACCGCCGCCAATCCGGCATTTCCCTGGTCTGCAATTCGTAGAAAGCAGCGCTGTGATTTGGGTGCAGCAGATGGCACAACTCATGCAGGACCACATACGCAATGCAGCCCTTAGGGGCTTTGACCAACTCTACGTTGAGGATGATTTTCCCGCCAGGGGTACAACTGCCCCAGCGCTTGTCCATCCATTTGATGACCATTGAGGTCGGCGATACTTTATATTTTTCAAACCGCTGCACCCATTCTTCGGCAATTGCAGGAAATTGGATTTCCGCCCGATTTTTGTACCAAGCCTTTACCAGGCGTTCCGTATCGTTTTTATCGGGGGTGAACACTTCCAGAAAGCCGCGTTTCAATTTGACCGAGGCTTCCCCGGGACGCTCGTACACCTTCAACCGATACTGCCGCCCGAGGTATAGATGGCTTTCTCCGCTGACGTACCGGCGCGGCGGTGTCCGGGGCTCAAAGGACAGAAAGTAGCTTTGCTGTTTCAGAATCCAGGGTGCACGCTTGCGGATTTTGGACTCGATTTTTTCCCATTCCGCACCAGTTGGCGCTTTAACGCTGACCGAACGGTCGGGATGCACAGTAATACCCAGTGTTTTCCGCTCCTGATAAGTCAACGAAAACGCTATAGTTTCCGACCCGAATGCGATGCAGTGTTCGCCTTGCTCTTTGCTCATTACTGATACCTGAGTTTTGCCACTTCAATACTCTTGGCTGCAATATCGTCGATTTCTCCAAAGGTAAGCTTCAGCCCGTGTTTGTCCCGGATTTGGTCCATCAGGAAGTCGCCAATGGCAATTTCCAACTGCCCGATCAGATTGGTCTTGTTTTTCCAGTCTACTTTGGGCGTACCGTTGTCAAGTACGATTGACTGCACCAGATCATCAATGCCCAGCCCGGCATCCACTGCTAAAGAACGGGCCGCTTCAGGGGCTTCCATCTTTTCTTTGATGGACTCAAAGGCAATACCATAAAAAGCTTGCGCAACTTCCCTGCCCTGCAAAGGGGCAGGAATATCATCTCCGGTACGATTAAGGACGGCCTCTTCGATCTCCTGCGAGCGCTTCAGGTATTCTGCCTCTGAAATCCGGCGCTCCTCATACGCTTTGATGGTTTCTTTGAGCAGCTCGGAGAAGCGCTTGTAAAATACCGGGTCTTCATCCATGCGCTCGTTGATGTGCTTAGCGGTGCGGTGGGCGATGGTGTCTGCCTTGGCGGCTTTGCCCACTATCTTTTCCACTTCTTCTTCAAATTCATCTTTATCAAAGATATTGACGAGTTCGGTGATGGGCTTGACCTCGTGCGAAGTGACGTGCTTGTCGATCAGCTTTTGAATCTGCTGCTCGTAGGATTTGAAGTCGATGGTATCGGCAAAGCGCTGCCGTACCGAAGCGCGGAGCTTGGAGAAAAAGCCCAGATCGAATTTATAACGGTTGACCTCTTTTTCCGAGGTTTGGGTATGCCATTCCACGCTGGACAGTGCCATTTTCAGGAGGCGGGCAAATTGGCTGAGCTTGTCGTAAAACTGCGCGCGCCGGGCTTCATCTCTCAACACCTCTTCATAAGCCGGCTCATCGTAACGATTGTCTACCGTTTTGAATAAATCCCAAAGTTCGGAATGGGCCTGCGGCAGCTTTTGTGCTTCCTCCAGAACATTGATCATGGTGAAGGCCAGATCTTCCGCATCAAAATCCTGATAACTCGAGTAGGTGCGCAGGGCTTCATCCAGTTCTTTGAGCACTCCGTAGTAGTCGATGATATAGCCGTAATCCTTGCCAGGGTGGACACGGTTGACCCGCGCGATAGCTTGCAGTAAAGTATGCTCGCGCAAGCTGCGGGTGATGTACAAAATGGCATTCCGTGGTGCGTCGAAGCCGGTAAGCAACTTATCGACCACTATAATGATTTCCGGTTCGTCATCGTATTTGTAGCGGTTGATTAGTTGCTTTTCGTACTGCCGGGGGCTGCCGCCAAATTCGTCCATTTTGGCGCTCCAAAACCGCTTGACCGTGTCATTGGATTCCTCATACGCGCTTTCTTCCCCTTCGCGCATATCGGGAGGAGAAATGAGTACCTCCGTGCTGACTTTGCCGATTTCATCCAGGTACTTTTTGTACTGGATAGCGGCAGCTTTGCTTTGGCAAACCAATTGCCCTTTCCAGTCCGTGCCGTCACTGACATCAAGGTAGTGCTCGCTGATGTCCCAGGCGATGGTATAGATTTTCTGCTCGGCTACATTGAGCTGATCGGCCCGGCTGAATTTCTTTTTCAAATCTGCCCGCTGATACTTTGTGAGGGGTTCAGACACTTTCGTGAAATAGGCATCCAAAGGGCGCTCATTGACTTCCTGCAGGGCGTGACGGCCTTCATAGAGCAGCGGTACTACGGCTTCATCTTCCACCGCCTGGTCTACGGTGTATTTGTCGATAAGCCCACCGAATTTTTTCGCCGTATTTTTCTCTTTTTTGCGCAAAGGCGTACCCGTGAAAGCCACAAAACAGGCGTTGGGCAGCGCTTTCTCCATACTGATATTGAAAATGCCGTGCTGCGACCGGTGCCCTTCGTCCACCAGCACAAAAATATCCGGGGAGGTAAAAGGCTGTTTCACCTGATTGACGGCTGTCTCAAATTTGTTGATAATGGTCGTGATGACGGCATCACTTTTGCTACCCAGCAATTCCACCAGGTGCTTGCCCGTTCTGGCTTGCAAAACCGGAATCTGGCATTTATTGAAAGTGCCATAGATTTGGTCGTCAAGGTCTACCCGGTCGGTGACGATGACAATTTTGGGATTGCGGATATTGTTGTCCAGCGCAATCGCCTGAGCCAGCATGACCATCGTAAGCGACTTGCCGCTGCCTTGGGTGTGCCAGACCACGCCCCCGGTGCGCTTGCCCTGCTGTAGTACCGCAATCCGCTGCATGGTTTTCTTGATGGCAAAGTACTGCTGGTAACGGGCGACCTTTTTGATGCCCGCGTCAAATACGATAAAGTTGAAGACCAGGTCCAGCAGGCGCTCCGGGCGGCACAGGCAGTACAGGTAATGATCTTGCTCTATGGGCAACTGTGACTCAGCCAGCAGGTTTTGCACCATATGCCGGGTGTAGCTGCTGCGGCTTTGCAATATCTTCTGCTCCTGCTCCGGGTCAAGTGGGGCGTTTTTGGCGGAAGCCAGTTCCTGCTCTAATTGTCCCGGTTGCCCGGATTGTTCTTTCCACTTTGACCAGAACTTTTCCCGGGTGGCTGTGGTGGCGTAGGCAGCAGCATGGGTAGCCAAAGACAGAAGTAATTGCGAATAAGCATACAACAAGCGGATGCCGTCTTCCCGCTGATTGCGCAAGTGCTGGGAAATGGCCTGCGGCAGCGGCTCCTTCATATCCGGCCGCTTGCACTCTATGACCACCAGCGGAATGCCGTTGACAAACAGCACGATGTCAGGTACGTAGTGCTCGTGGCTGCCCGCCCGCTGCACTTTGTATTCTTCGGTAACGTGAAAGGTATTGCGGCTCCAGTCTTTCCAGTCAATGTATTGCAGCGTATGGCTTTTTTTGTCGCCCTCTATGGTCTGTTCCAGCGACTTGCCCAGGGTGAGCAATTCGTAAACCGATTGGTTGGCGGTGATCAGCCCTTCCTGCAAAGGGACCTCTTTGAGGGCGTTTACACCGGTTTGGATGTTGGCATCCGTGTAGGGATAAGCTTCGCCTTTATACTGTATGCGGTTGATGCGCTGCAACTGCGCCCGCAGGATGTTTTCCAGCAGCACATTGCCCGTTTTGCCGTTGCGCTCTGCGAGGGCTTCTTCTGGACTGAGGTAGGTGTAACCCAGACTTTGCAGAAAGCGCAGGGCGGGAATTTGGGAGATGTGGTCTTCTTGAAACGATGGGGTGCGCATACTCTTAAGTATTACATTCGTATCCTTGTAAATCTTGATCTAAGCTCCATATTCTAACTGTGTAGGCACCAAAACGCGCGCATTGGCTTTCCCACTGCTTGATGATCATATAATCACCAAGTCCTACGGAACGTGCAGCTTCATTTGGGAAGTCCGGCAGCCACTGCTTCAGGAGGTCTTCCGTTGGGAATCCCAGTGGCTTCCAAGGTAATTTGCCTTCTAGTGATTTTAAAACCACCGTTGAAAATTGTATTGCAAAGTGTCGACGCTGATTGCCATTATTGATTTGCGCAATGTGATTTCCAGATTCCAAAATAGTGGTAAAGGGTAGCAAGAATGAGTCTTCTGCTTGTATACGTTGCTCAAATAATGCAAGTATTGCTGTTCTACTTTGATTAAATCCAGGCACATCAAGCACATTCAGGAATACAGAGGTGTCTACAATCCATATGTTGGGCTTTGCAGGCATAGTCTTATCCTTTTATGCTTTCCAGCCAATCCAATGCTTTCTTTTTCCGGTCGCTGCTGCTCTCCTGTTGCTTGACGAAGCGGTCGACCAACCCTCTGGTCAATAGCTCGCCGAGTGAGCCCTGTGCAATTAGCTCAGGGTAATAGGGAATGTCTTCCATCGCCACAAGTTCGCTGTAGCCCGTTTCCGGATTTCGATAGCAGAATACCACCTTAGGCACGGCATCGTCCGGCAAGGCATCAAGCAGTGCGGGGTTGTGGCTGCTCAATAGCAGCGTCAGTTGCCGCTCTTTGGCCAACTCATGCATCGTAGCCAGTAATTTGTGAGCACGGCTGGGGTGAACACCGTTATCGACCTCTTCCACAATCACGGTACTGCCTTCCTTCGCAGAAAGCAGGATAGCTCCAAAAGCCAGTATCCGTAAGGTGCCGTCAGAAAGCAGCGCCGCTTCACAAGAACGGTTTAGACCTCCAAACGACTCTGTCAATTGCAGCATCACCTCCTTCCTGGGGGTATGAATGAAGTCGATATCAGTAATGGCTTGCTCCGGCACACTCGCTATAAAATCTAGTAAAGCTTGCTTATTAGCAGCCCGATTAGGATTCTCTGATTTGAGCAAATAGTGAAGCGTACTTGACAGATTACTGCCATCGCCAAGCAGGGTGTAGTCGCTTTCAAAGCTGTAGCCTCTCATCCTTGAAGGCACTGGGTCCAGAAAAACAATATTCAGCAGGTGCTTTTCAAAAGCTTTGGCTGTGGAGGGGATAATTTGGCCGGACTTCTTATGCCCCTCTGCGAATCGGGAAGCGTTCATCAATTGCAGGAAAACGGCCGTTTGATCGGTACCGCTTAGCAGTGGCTTTTTGCCGCCACGGGCAAAGTTGTTGTATTCTATTTCTATAGCTGTCTGCCGGCCTGCGCTTGGCTTCTTGATTTGGTACAGTGGGTAAGATTTGGGGTGGTCTTCACTTGTAAGGACTTTTTCTCCATCAATATGCAGCTCTCCGCCCTCCCGGACTTCAAAGGATACTTCCAGCTGATTATACTCCCGTCCTGATATGCTCCCGCCAAGGGCAAAGCGCTGCAGGCCTGCACGAGGCAGGTCCTCTATTTTGCCCCTTACCACCTGATCGTTTTCATTGACCTTGTACTGCAAAGCGGATAGCTTCTGTCCCTGTGCCAGCCAGTTCAAGAAACGGATCGCTTCCAGGGCGTTGCTCTTGCCGGATGCGTTGGCTCCGATCAGCATCGTCAGGGGCGACAGCTTGAGCCTTGCGGATTGGTAACTTTTAAAGTCCTTGATGTGGATTTCCTGAATCATGCCCTTACGTTTGCTCCAATATAAAGAATTATTTCAGTGCTGGCACAACCCCCATACTTAATAAGCCTCCCGCCGGATACGCTTGTCCGGCATAAAATCCCAAACCATGGAGCTATAGTGCCAGTCAAACCACTGATTAAACAATATCCAGGAGCGATGCTCCGGCCAAAATTCAGGAAAAGAGCACATCCCTGCCAGCAAGTCTTCAAAGATCATTGCGTAGTTGGCTTTCAAAAAGCGCTCCAGCTCCTTTATTTCCCAGTCTTGATCGATGAGGCCGCTCCAGCATTCGTCCATGACATCTACTTCACGGCCTGCAAATACCTGGTCAACCCAATCGTAGAAGGGCTGCTTTGGTGTGACGATCAATAGTGCGCGGTTGAGGGTTTTTCTTTGGGGCATGCTGAGTTGGTTTTGTTTTGATGGTTCATGCGTGATGAATTGGCAACTTTTACTTTTTTAAAAAGACCTCATCCTTTACCTCCTTCACAACAGCCGTAAGATCGTTTACAGCTCCTCGCAAGTCTTTTGTGCTGAGCGTCAATATTCTATCTTCTGAAGGTTTGTGAATCCTGGGGCTAGTATATAGCCGGCTTATTGAGTCAAGGAGCATCTGTTGGCGAGAATTGTTTTTGGTGTCATCGCCTTCCTTTAGCATCTCAGAGTAAGCGGTAAGCGTCATTGCTACCGCCGCCCGGTAGGCATATTCCTCCTGCAAGTTCCGCTCCTTTACATATTGGCGGATGACAAACCCGGCTAGTACGAATGCAGGGAGTGTTTTGATTACATTGATAATCAGGTTAACCCATTCTGAGAAGTCGGTAGTTGCGAGCCGGTCAAAAACAATAAACACCCATCCACCAGTAGCTATAACTGCTATTAAAATAAACCACTTCCATAGCTCTAAATTTCCTTTAAGCGACTCCTGACGCTTAAAAAAGCGGTTGCCTAGTGCTCCATCTGCAGCCATGCCTGTAAGTTTCTCGATTTCCTCCTTTTTGCTGTTGATGAAATTGTAATGCGTTTCAAACTGTACAAACTTCTCTTCAGATGTATGTACTGTTTTTTCAAGCTTTTGCTTAAGCTCAGTGGAGTCTTCAGAGAACGTATTAAAAGTCTTTTTCTCTTCCTCTGTACGTTTTCTAAGGTCGTCTAACAGCTTATTCTGAGTGCTGGCAATCTCTTCTATTTTACCTTTCTCCTGTTGACTCTGTTGCAACAGTTGGTTGATCGACCTGCTCTGACTCTGTGCATTCTGTAGTTCGTTGGTGATTTGATCTAGTTCCTGCCGCTTGTTTCGGTTAAGTGCCCCTAGCTCTTTTCTTTGCTTTTCTAATTCCTGCTTGACTCTATTCGTCTCTTCTATTTGTTGTTCAAGCTTTGCTTTCAAAGTACCGATTTCTGCCTCTGCTTCTTTAAGCTTTACCGCGTCTATATCGTGTAGTTTGGCAACAGACTTGCTCCAGAAGCCGTATGCTTTCTGATAAGTTATCAACGCCATAAGATGGCTATTGACTGCCTGTAGGTTATCGCTCCTTAAGTTGCTGGCTATATGTTCAAGGTGATTATCCAAGTTAATATTTTGGCCTAGCACATTATTTACATTCGGAGGGAGGTGAATAAACTCTTGGGTCTTGAGCTCAGCTTCTAGTTGATCAATGACTCGGTACAGGGTCTGTTTAAACTCTGGCACGGTATAGCCACCTATTTTCTCTTTAGTGATATCCTCACTATTTGAAAGGGCTCTTACTGCTATTTTATCCAGATCAAGCTTCCGGATCGCTTCAATCTTTTCGAATAGCTTGTCTCTTTGCTGTACATTCATGGCGTTAGCGTTTTGTATGTTCTCTTTAATCAACCTTCACCCGCACCTTCCCCGTCAGCAGCCGCTGCATCAGCCCCTTCTTCTGCTGCCTCAATTCTTCAAGCTTACTTTCTAACAAAGAAATTTCTTTTTCAGATTCATGAATAGTTTCAGCTATCCTGTTTTGCTCTTCCAATGGAGGCAGAGGTATATGAATACGTGAAAAGGCTTTCCACCGTAAACTTCCTCGCCTATTCACTGAGGCAGAGGTTTTAGCTTGATAAATGTGAATATAAAGTGGAGTCTTGAGCAACTTGAAAAGGAAAAAGTCATTTACCCTTTCATTAGCCTTGAATGCAGTATACATTGGGCTAATCAGAGCTTTATTGTATAGATTTTGGTATCCTATCGATCCCTCCTCAATATGATTGGTAGCATAGGCAAATTGACCTTTAGAGACCACTTTATACGTTGAAGTATCTTTACTGAATATTTGCTTACCAAAATATTCTAAGGAATCAACTAACCCTTGGTGTTTGGTGCATGATAGCACTGGAAGATCAGCACCATTTGAGTTCTTAACAGAGACTACCTTAGCCACCTCTTCGATCCTAGGATAAGACCAATCTTCAGGATACTCTCCAAATTTTGTTTGAAACGTATTTTGTGTTTTTACAAACTCATGGAATCTCACCTTCCCCATCAGCAGCCGCTGCATCAGCCCTTTTTTCTGCGCTTCTTTTTCCTGCAGGAGCTGCCGGGTGAGGGTGATGGCGCGGTCCCAGGTGGAGAGGATGGCGGCTATTTTTTGTTGCTCGGGTAGGGGGGGTAGTGGGATTTTTACAGTCCCCAAATCATTCTGCCCTATGTTTGCTCTTACAGCACCTTGTCCTTTAGCCATTACTTGTTTTCTAAACAAAGAGCTCTGAAAGCAGTACTTTTTAAACTGGTCATTCATTTTGTCATTTACTGACCTTGCTCTTATTACGAAACCGCCAAAAACGACTTTTTCATCATCCAGATATACTGCCGCAAAGGCAATTTCCTCCTGTGTTTCGGATGTCCTGTTAAAAAGTACGTCCCCTCTTTTAACCGCATATTTTTCAACCACGTCTTCCGATACAGCAACACTTCCAGGGATTGCATCAGCTTGAATGCTATTGTTGTTGAATATCTCAGAAACGTTTATAAACTTGACTCCTTTGCCATAGTCCTCTTTACCTGCATTGACTCCATTTTTAAAAGAGAAAAGGCTGTCCAGTCTTTCCACCTCCCACTCACCCGGCAGCCATCCGAGTTTGGTTTTTTGGTAGCCGGGGCGTTTCTTTTTATCTCTGTTCATTTTTGTCATCTCAGCTTGCTTTGCTAGTTGGTCCACACTCATGCTCTACAATAAATTTAGCGCGTTCATACAGTTCATCGTAGGTAATGATATCAATATTTCGGGAATCCCTTCTGTATAGCTCGAAAGTTTTCTTCTTTATGGCCTGAACTCGCTTGCCTTCTCCCTCTTTCTGAAGCTGTTCCCAAGAACCGATTATCAGAATCACTTTGGGGTCATAAGCGTGCTGGGTAATCAGCTCATCCTGATCATCGTATAGCTCTTTGGTGTTTTCTATTTTGAACATGCCGCTTGCTTTTTGTTCAAGTATTTGCGACACCGCGTAGGTTAACGCTTGTGACAGTTGCCAGGACTTCGACCGGTTTTGATTTTTCTCAAACAAAGGAGTCTCAGGCTTTTTAAGTTCTACGAAAGTAGTAAATCTGCTGTCTCCAAGCAGGTAATCTGCAACGACTTGATCTTTACCAGCTGCTGTAGTGTCAGAAGCGGAAAACTCGCGCTGCAATATAGACTGGAAACGATAATCTAACCCATATCCAAATATCCACTGATTCTTTTCGAAAAAGCGCTGCCAGGCTGTTTCATCTTTAGTGTTGGGGGACTTCAGTACGTCACGCTTATACGTATTCAAGTATTCCTCGTAAAGTAATCTACGGAATACTTCCAGCTGCTGCTTTCGATAGCCGGTATTCACTATATCCTGCCCAGTCACTATTCCTTTATTTAAAAGTTCCTGAAGAAAATCACCTGCATCTTGCCCTGATAGTAGGGTAGCTACTTTTTGCCTGGTAGTCTCATCAATCAAGTCAGTCGTATTTTCTGACAGTGCTATTCTTCTCTCTGATACTCCTTTGAGGTCTATTTTGGTTATCAGATCGAGAAACATTTTGAGCTGTGCTATATTGAATTTGGAGAATTTGACTCTCTGTTTTTCTTTTTCATCGATAAGCTTGATGAGCTCGATTGCTTCAATGTCGTCTTTATCTTTGATATAGACGACTTTCATCATAGTCCTGCTCGCTACTTTGATCTGGCATTCATCCTCGTCAGCGAACACTACTTGAAAAAAGCGCCCTTGTTCAAACTGATGGTTATATAACTGCTCCAAATGAGAGTTTACAATAATATCGTCTTCGGTTGGTTGAGGTCTAAATCTACTCATAAAAAGCTGTTTGTTTTTTAGGATAAATAGAGGGAGTGCCAGCCCCCGCCAGCACCCCCTTGCTTCCCACTACGCCCGCACAGCGCAAGTGTAGTCCGGATAATCATCTCCTTTGCGGCGGTTGTTTTCCCATTGCAAAGGTTGTAAGTTGTACAAATCGTCCGGTCCATCTTTACTTACAGGTAAGATGTGATCAATTTCCCAGCCCATCGACGTAAGCTCGCCATAGCTGTACCGATAAATAAGTGCGCCGCAGGCATCCCGGCGGTACTGTGCCGGGTCTTTGCCCCACACCGTGCGCCCTTTCTCCCAAACGGCTTGAATTTCAGCGGGTGTAAAGGAACGGCCGTCCCGCTTGCTGCCCGGCCTTCTGTAATTGCTCATAGTTCAAAAAAATTAATAAAACAACAGGCCTTCGCGCTGACAACTGACGAAGTGGAAGGCCATACCTCCGGAGCAAAAAAGGCGGGAAGAGAGATTTTGAAAATGTAGAAAAATGTCTACATTTGATTTAGTTAATTGGATCAACGCAAAAGCGTTGTTCTCACTTCCCGGGCTTCATGAGGCGCTCAGTCTAATGAAGCCTTTTTTATACCAATGCAATTTGCGGCCAAAAAATCAAAAGTGCAAAGCCGGATTGTGAATAGTTTTCCACATATTGTTGGTATTTTAAGTTAACTTCTTGTTTTTTCATGCCCCCAAACCTTACTTATCTTCTTGATAATCATTTGATTTCCTAACTATATCATCAAAATCCGACTCCAGCCGCTCATCCTCTTGTTGCCGATAAATCTCGTAGGCTTTATCCGCCAGTTCACGTGCAATTTTGGCAGATACCTTGCCCGCATTCTGCAGGACATCGTATTCGTTGAATTGAAGGAAAGCGTCCAGTTTTTGCACCCAGTCGGTCATTTTCATCGGGATTTGCCGCTTGGCCTGGTTTTCGGCATAGTCCAGGTACATAGTGACGATGCGTTCCAGCCCTTGCAGCTCTTCCTCAGTCAGGTAGTTTTTGGCAATGTGGGTATCGGACTTCAGGATTTTGCCCACTGGGGCATGCTTCCAGCTGTTCAGCCCCATATTAGGCTTGGAAGTATCTACCCGTTTGGCGATGATCTCAGCGGCAGTCAGCCCGGTGATTGCCCAGTGGAGCTTGTTTTGGACCGTTTTGTAAAACTGCTGCGTGATCGGGGCTTTGGGGTCGTAGTCGATGCTGGCCTCGGCGTACAAGTCCGTAATTTTCTGGTAGAAGCGCCGCTCTGAAGCCCGTATCCTTCGGATGCGTTCCAGCAGCTCGTCAAAGTAGTCTTTGTCAAAGCGTTTGCCCTGCTTCAGTCGCTCGTCATCCATCACAAACCCCTTGATGAGGTACTCCCGCAGCACCTTGGTGGCCCAAATCCGGAATTGCGTAGCCTGATAGCTGTTGACGCGGTAGCCGACGGCGATAATGGCATCTAGGTTGTAGAAATTGGTGAGGTATTTTTTACCATCCTGAGCAGTTATTCGAATTTTTCGAATAACTGAATCCTCCTCCAATTCCCCGCTTTTGAAGATTTCCTTCAGGTGGTAGTTGATGGTCTGCACCTCCACGCCGAACAGCTCAGCCAGCTTCTTTTGCGTTAGCCAAAAGGTCTCCTCCTCAAAGCGGATTTCCACTTTCACGGCTCCGTCCGGTGTCCGGTAAAGAATGATGTCTGATTTCTGCATGGCATTAGTGTTTTAAGCCGAGCTCTTTCAAGTAAGCCGCCATCTGCTCCTGTACCTGCGACAGCTCCCTTTCCAGCCCCTCGATGCGCTGCGCTACCGCGTCCAGGTCTACTTCCGGCTCTTCCTCGAAGGTATCCACGTAGCGTGGGATATTGAGGTTGAACTCGTTCTCTTTGATCTCCTCAAAGGTGGCAACGTAGGCAAATTTGTCTTCCACCGTGCCCGGTTGTAGTTGCCCCTGCTCAAACTGAGCATGCAGGCTGACGATGTGCTCCATGTCTTTTTCGCGCAGCACATTTTGGTTTTTGCCCTGCTCGAAGCGCTGGCTCGCGTCTATGAAGAGTACATCGCGGTTGTCGCCTTTACCTTTGTTGAAAATGAGAATAGCGGCAGGAATGCCCGTACCAAAAAACAGATTCGCAGGCAGGCCAATTACCGCCTCAAGCAGGTTTTCTTCAATGGTTTTTTGCCGGATCACCCCTTCTGAGCTTCCCCGGAAGAGCACACCGTGGGGCACCACCACGCCTACTTTGCCCCGACCCTCATAGGCAGTTTCGATCATGTGGGAAATAAACGCCCAGTCGCCCTTGCTTTTGGAAGGAGCTCCCCGCCAGAAGCGGTTGTAGGTGTCATTGTCAGCTACCTCTTTTCCCCATTTGTCGAGGCTAAAAGGCGGATTGGCAACTACGGTATCGAATTTCATCAACGCATCCCCTTCCTTAAGCTTAGGATTGCGGATGGTATCTCCCCAGCGTATCGTGGCATTGTCCATGCCGTGCAGGAACATATTCATAACCGCCAGTGCCCAGGTGCTGCCGTTGGCCTCCTGCCCGTACAGCGCGAAGTTATCCGAGCCTACCTCTTTACCAGCTTTGATGAGCAAAGAGCCCGAGCCGCAGGTAGGGTCGCATATGCGTGCCCCCGGCGCGGATTTCGTCAGTTTGGCGATCAGGGTAGAAACCTGGCTGGGCGTGTAGAATTCGCCCGCTTTTTTCCCCGCATCAGAAGCAAAGAAGCCAATCAGGTACTCATAGGCATCCCCGATAATGTCCTGCCCGTCCAATGCAGATGGGCGGAGGTCAAGTCGCTTGTCGCTAAAGTCGATCAGCAGGTTTTTCAGGCGCGTATTTTTGTCTTTGACATCCCCCAGATTGCTGGAATTGAAATCAATGTTTCGGAATACGCCGGCACCGTCTTCACCGGACAGCTTTTGTGGGTTGGCCTCTTCCAGTGCCTCTAATGCCTGATTGATCAGCTCACCGATGTTGGGCTCATTGCGATGTTCATAGAGATAGCTGAAGCGGGCATGTGGAGGTACGATGAAACGCTCTTTTTGCATGGCCCAGTCTGCCCGGGCCTCGTCGCCTTTATAGCGCTCTAAATAAGCTTGCCACCGGTCCAGCCAGACATCGCCCACGTACTTGATGAATAGCATAGTCAGTACATAGTCTTTGTACTGCGAAGGGTCAATCACGCCCCGGAAGGTGTCGCAGGCTTTCCATACGACATTGAATACATCCTCTTTGGTCGTTTTATGCATTTTTTCTGTTTTTTCCATTGGCTAAAAAAAGCAATAAATGCTCGTAATACCGGTCTTTTGATTTTTTAAGATTGTCCATGAAGCGTTGTTCTATTAGCCATTGCTGCGCTACCTTGATAATTTCCTGCTGCTCCTCCATAGAAGGTATCGGTATTTGAATTGACGAAAGTGCTTTCTTGGATAAAGACTGTACTTGTGTCCCCTTAGATAGACTTTGCAGGAGCTTCTGGTAGCGTTGAGTATTCAACAGCCATAGCAAATAGTCTGGCATTAGGCTCTGCTCTTTTAATCGGATTACAAAAAAGGTGGATGAGGCCACAGCTTGGCCGATTTGCTCCTTGTAAAGACAAGCTCTATTCGCTATTCCTTTTGCAACAAGCAGTATATCCCCTTCAATCAGCAAGTGCTTATCAAGGCGCTTATCTAATTCAAGGCTTTTGGTTAAAGGGGCTTCTTGCCTGAATCTACCGTGCTCGTCGAAGTGCTTAGCTTGCAGATAGTAAATCTCCCCGCCAGAGCCTTCTTTTTGGTAGACGCCGGTTGTGATTTGAGCGATTTGATGAAGGGGTTTTTTCATTTTTGTATATAGCTTATGCGTTTTTTAATGCTATTTATTTGATTTAAATTAAAATAATAGCAATACAAATTTAGGAAAGAAGTATCAAAAGGGCAAGTCTTTTCACAGATTTATTTCTTTGTAATCGTTGTACAAAATATAAAAATATGGTGCTAAATAAGAGGTGAAACCTTGCTTGCCGAACGAAACATGCTACTATTGCGCATTTCAAGTGCTGATTTTTTTGCTTCAGCCAGGCTTGCCAAATACTACTATGCAGCAATTAAAAACCGCTCTATTTCTCTTCTTGATTTCATCAGCTTCAGCTAAAGCTCTCTGGCTATGCCTGATTCCGCTGATCGGCAGGAAACACAAAAAAAAGACCTCGAACGTTTTTTGCATAGTAGCGTTAAGCGCACCGTAAGTCTTTAGAGTCTCATTACTAATTTACCTACTACCCCTGCCCACCACGGGCCCGCTCAATCATAATCGCCTCAAGGATATTCTCGGTATTCAGCACGCCGAGGAGGTCGCCTTCGGGGCTGTAGACGGGGCAGATGCTGAGGTTGCGCTGGTTCATCAGGTCGTAGGCTTCATTGAGCTCCATGTCCGGCGCGAGCCTGACCCAATCGGTGTTGACGATGCGTTTGATGCGTTCTGCCGGGCCCATTTCCTGTAGCCCGCGCAGGATGTCATCCCGGGAGATGGTGCCGATGAGGTCGCCCTGCTCGGTGACGATGAAGTCCTTTTCCTGTCCGTCCAGCAGGGTGTCGATGGCTTCGCTGATGGGCGACCAGGCATCCATTTCGGTGAATTGGTGCATGAGTACGTCTGAGACCTTGAGGTCGGTGAGGAGGTGGCGGGTGGTTTCGTAACGCGATTCTCCGCTGGCACCCAGGAAGATGAACAGCCCGATAAAGATCAGCCAGAAGTCGTACATAAAGCCCAGGAAGACGAAGCCAATGGCCAGAAATTGCCCGATCTGAGCGGCTATGGCGGTGGCTTTGGCCCGGTCGTACTTCATCGACAGCAGTGCCCGCAGTACCCGTCCGCCATCCATGGGGAAGGCCGGGATGAGGTTGAAGAGCACCAGGATGATGTTGACGGCCAGCAGGTTGGGGATGAAGGCATTGCCCAGGCTGATCTGACTGGGGTCTTCCAGTTGTTCGGTGGGGAAGGTAATGCCTGCTACCTGCATTACGATAAAGAGCAGCAGGGCAATCACGACATTTACAGCGGGCCCGGCAATGGCTACGAGCAGTTCCTCCCGGGGCTTCTCCGGCATTTTCTCCAAACTTGCCACCCCACCAATTGGCAGCAGGGTAATGCGGCGGGTGGG
>PR_CR_10_Liq_2_inCRDRAFT_1000016_pt1 | contig 54561 bp, 71 predicted proteins | sample PRCRCaboRojoPR_FD_10245 | JGI IMG/M metagenome (IMG submission 10245) | reverse complement strand
TGGGCCTTTTTGCTTGGATTGCGATGAACTCCGTCATTGCCAACATTCAAGTGACCAAAACCATCGAATTTTTTGGCTTGACCGCCACCTTGGGCAATATTGCCTACGGCTCGATCTTTCTGGCCACCGATGCCATCAGTGAAAAATACGGCCTTAAGGAAGCGAAAAAAGCGGTCATCATCGGCTTTGTGAGTTTACTGTTTTTCGTACTGGTGATGCAAATCAGCTTGCTCTTTACCCCGCAATCGGGCGCCGTTCATGACGCGCTTGCCGTGATTTTTGGGTTGATTCCAAGAATTGCACTCGGCAGTCTCATTGCTTACATCCTCTCACAGTGGTTGGATGTGTATTTATTCCAATACATCAAAAAGAATACTCCGGGCGAAAAGAAACTTTACTTAAGAAACCTCTTTTCCACCGCCACCTCGCAACTCATCGATACGGCCATTTTCGTGCCCATTGCGTTTCTTGGAGCGTTTGAATTTGCCATTGTGGTTGATATATTCATCACAACCTATCTCATCAAACTCTTTGTGGCGCTCATTGACACCCCGTTCATCTATTGGATTAAATCCATGACCCCGAAGGAGACCGAGTGAAGTCTTTGGTCATCGGGGATGTCAGTGTCGATACCATCGTTCATCTCGCGACACCCCTGACGTCGGCCGCCACCCATTTTCCCGTGGATACTTACCAGCGGATCGGAGGCAGTGCCGCGGGTAAAGCCCTCAATCTTGATTATTTTCATCGCGAAGTGGATCTCATCACGCGCATTGGCCGAGATTCCGTGGGAAAAACCATTCAAGATCGGTTTAAAGACACCGGCGTAACCCCTCATTTCATTGAGACACATGAAGCGTCCATCACCCACACCAATTACCTGGCCCAAACCGCCGAACGCATCAGCATCTTTACCTCGCACCCGGAGGTTACACTCGATGCGTATTATGCGCAGTATCAATCGTTGATTGCCTCGGCAGACACTTTATTTTTGGAACTGTCGGGTGGGTTTCACCCGTGGGCTTCTCAGATTAAGCATCCCAATGTCTGGGTGGATTTGCATGATTACGATGGGGTCAACCCTTTTATGGACCCCTACATCGAACTCGCAAGAGTTGTGGTCATGAGCGATGTGCAACTCTCGCAATCATCTGCCCATGAGATTGGGGTGAAACTCTCGCGTCAAAAAGCCGCGGTCATCATCACCCATGCCGCGCGTGGACTCACCCTTTTTGAAAACGGGCAATCGTATGCATATCCCCTCTTAAATCCCACCACCCCCGTGGATTCCGATGGGGCGGGAGATGCCCTCATCAGTGCGCTCTTTCATTACTGGGATGAGGGTCTAGATTCCGCCATCCAAAAAGCCATGGCGCATGCCGCACAGGTGGTCATGGAAAAAGATCTCACATTAAATAAAACACCTCATACCCGTGGGTAAGAGGTGTTTTTTATTAGTCTTTAACAAATGGNAGTAAGGCCATATGACGGGCGCGTTTGATGGCGATCGCCAAATCTTTTTGATAGCCTGCTTTGGTTCCAGTCACACGTCTGGGTAAAATTTTACCACGGTCGGAGATGAAACGTTTTAAGAGTTCAACATCTTTATAATCGATGTAGGTAATTTTGTTTTCAGTAAAGAAACAGGTTTTTTTACGGCGTTTACGAAAGCCTTGATTTCTGGGCATAACTTTCCTCCTTAAAAGGGTAAATCATCATCGGGAATGTCGATGATGGGAGCCTCATCTTGGTACGGTTTCGGCTCCGGGTTGGATGGGGATTTGGATTGATAATCATACGGTGAGTTTTGGGACGCCCCGCTGTTTGCACTTTTGGGCTCTAAAAACTGCACCGAATCGGCAACCACTTCGGTGGCCGTCCGTTTGTTGCCATTGGCATCTTCATAATTGCGGGTTTGAATCCGGCCTTCCACGCCCACCAAACTGCCTTTCGACAGATATTGATTGACGGTTTCGGCTTGTCTTCTCCACGCACTGCAGTTGATGAAATCCGCTTGCTGATCGGCGTCGGATTTCGCATACGGGCGGTTGACCGCCACCGTGAAAGAAACGACGGGGATATCATTGCTGGTTCTTCTGAGTTCTGGGTCTCGGGTTAAACGCCCGACTAAAACCACGCGATTAATCATAAAATGCCTCCTAGCGAACGTCGCGAATGATCAAATAGCGAATCACATCTTCTTTAATGCGAATGATGCGATCGAATTCTGCACGCGCCGCTTCTGTTGCTTCAACATCTAATACGACGTAGTAGCCTTTGGTAAAATCTTGAATTTCATATTCGAGATTTCTCAGGCCCCATTCGCTCACTTTAACCACTTTTGAGTCATGGCTCGTAATGATTCCATTGAGTTCATCAATGAGGGCTTTACGAGGCTCATCTTCCAAGTTGGGGCGAATGATGTACATGATTTCGTACTTTTGCATGGTTACCTCCTTTTGGACAGGGGCTACACCGACGGTGTAGCAAGGATATGCGCGTTTTTTAGCGCGAATATGATTATATCACACCTAAGGCCGTGTTGCCACCTATTTTAGTGCCGCCTTCGTGTGCGCCATGATGGCCGCCATCATCGGCTTGGTGATGTGGTGATCGGTGTCGAATATTTCCAAAGAAACGTGTGCGGATTTGTGGGCGTCATAAAAGGCTTGAACNCCGCCGATGGGCACCACATCATCCTGGGTTCCATGAAACATTTTTATCGCCCCATAGTGCATCTCATCGAAACGTAACGCTGGATTTAATGCACGCATTTTCGTTTGGGCGTTTTCCGCCATCTCCGGATATTCTTCTTTGCGGCTTTCGGGCGCCATGTCGATTAAGGATTGATAATCGGGGGTGGTGATGACACCGTAAAATTGATCGACCCGGTCGGTGAGCGTCAAAAGATGATAGCCGATGATGCCGCCCATGGAAATCCCCANATAATCAAAGCGCTCATACTGTGGAAACTTCGCCTCAAATAGATCGATGATGTCTTGNGCGGTGGGATGAATGATATGGGGCATCGTCATCCCGCCGATCGGTGGGGTTTTTTCGATAAACGGATATTCGCCTCTGGCCCCGTGCATCCGCGCATCGGTCGCAACGACGGTGTACCCCGCATCCGCCAGGGGCACGCCCATCAGGCTCATCGATTTTTCTTTATTGCCATAAATGCCATGTTGAACGAATATTAAACGCTCTGGGGCGTCCCCCTCATACACAAGATACGGAATATCGTTCCATTTTTCTTTTTGGATGTTAACGCCCATCATCCATCACCCTTCTCAGTAACATATGAAGTAAAAATGCGGTGGTTCGCTCTCGAATAAAGGACCGGTTGCCTTGTAAGGTCACCGTGTTCAATGTGGTTTTGCCGTGATACTTGACCGCCATAAAGACTTGGCCAATCGGCACGCTGCCATCGCTGGTCGGTCCGGCGTAGCCCGTGATGGCCCCGCATAAGTCGGCCCCGGTTTGCGCATGCAATCCTTCGACCATGGCGTGAGCCACTTCTTCACTGACGGCGGTTTTTTCTTGCAATAATACGGGGTCAATGCCGAGATATTTGATCTTGGCCGCGTCGGAATAAACAATTAGACTTTCTTTTAACACCTGCGACGCTCCAGGAATGTCGGTCAACCGTGCACTGACCATGCCCGCCGTCATCGATTCGGCGACGGCGATGGTTTCTTGACGCTTTGTGAGCGCCTCAATGAGCAACGCTTCAAAGGTGGTTTGATACGGTCCCACAATGTAGGCCCCAGCGCGCGCTTTAAATGCCTCCATAGCGAGATGAAGTTTCGTTTCATCCTGCGCCGTGAAAAAATATTGAATTTCTCCGTTGCCCGCATACGGGGCGATATAGACGTCGGGGTGTTGGGCGTACAATCCTGCCAATAAATCTTCCATTTCCGATTCACCAATGCCCGCGACTAAAAAGCCGTCTTCATGCATCGTTTCTTGGAAGGTTTCTTGGAAAAACGCTTTGACATAAGGTAGCATCGGATTGAGTTCCACCGGGGGCCCTGGAAGTAACACAACCCACTGGTTCGTTGGCGTTTTAAAGATGGCCCCGGGCGCAGTGCCTTGGGGATTATCTAAAATGGTGGCCGAAGCCGGAAAATAGGCTTGTTTTAAATTGGATTCAGACATCGGTTTGCCGTAGCGTTTAAACTGCGCTTTGATCGCTTCAAGCGATGGTTCATGCAAGGTTAACGGCATCTTGAAAAAATCACACACCGTTTCTTTGGTGAGATCATCTGGGGTTGGGCCTAAGCCCCCCGTGAAAATAATCACCTCATCATGGATGTGTGAAAGTTCTTGAAAAATCGCTTCAGGATCGTCTTTGACGATGTAGGCATGATCGATGGAAATGCCAATGCCTTTGAGACTTCTGGCAATGGTCACCAAATGACGATTGAGCGTTTTTCCCATCAATAATTCATGCCCAATGGATACGACGCTTGCGCGCATGTCGCCTCCTTTTAGACGTTAAATCGAAAGAGTAATATATCGCCATCTTGGACGGCGTATTCTTTGCCTTCCAAGCGGTATAGGCCTTTTTCTTTGGCGCCTTGAACCCCACCTTCAGCGACGAAATCATCGTAACTCACGGTTTCGGCGCGAATGAAGCCTTTTTCAAAATCGGAGTGAATGACGCCGGCACACGCTTTCGCCGTCATCCCTTCTTTAAAGGTCCACGCTCTCACTTCTTTTTCTCCTGCGGTGAAAAACGTCCGGAGTTTCAGCACATGATAACTTTTTTGAATCAAGGCATCAAGTCCGCTTTGAGAAAGCCCCAGTGCCTCCAGCATTTCAATCTTTTCATCGTCATCAAAACTGATCAGTTCACTTTCCAGTTGGGCTGATAGTGCCGTGATATCGGCCTTTTCACTTGCCGCGAACGCGTTGAGTTTTTGATACGATTCCAACGCGTCTAGATCTTTGAGCTGGGCTTCCGAGACATTGAGCACATACAGCATCGGTTTACTGGTGAGCAGCCCAAACCCTTTGAGGCGTTTCATTTCATCGGCACTGAACGTTTCGGTGCGAATTGGGGTTTCATTTTCTAAAAGGGTCTTCACCCGGGAAAGCAGTTGAAACTCCGCCACGGCCTCTTCATCAACTTTCAGAGCGGCCTTTTTTTCAATTTTAGGGAGTCTTGTACTGACGAGTTCTAAATCCGCCAAGATGAGTTCAAGTTGAATGGTTTTCAAATCTCGAATTGGGTCAACGGAGCCATCCACATGGGTGACGTTATCATCGTCAAAGGCACGGATGACGTGAATGATCGCATCCACCGCCCGGATATGCGATAAAAACTGATTGCCGAGGCCTTCGCCTTTGGAGGCGCCTCGGACGAGCCCAGCGATGTCGGTAAATTCAAAGGTGGTGGGAACTTTTTTCTTGGGGTTGACCATGGCGTTGAGCGTTTCTAAACGAGGGTCGGGGACGAAGACCGTGCCCACGTTGGGTTCAATGGTCGCAAAGGGGTAATTGGCGGCCAAAATGCCGGCCTTGGTGATGGCGTTAAAAAGCGTCGATTTACCCACGTTGGGTAAACCGACGATGCCTGCGGTTAAACTCATGCAAACCTCTATGAATTGACGTGAATGGACGCCACGTATTCAAGGCCTTCAGGCCTTGGGGCTGCGTCGTCCATGAGAATTTGACCGGTGTGACTCAAGGATTCGAGCCCGATCATGATGTGGCGCATGGCAATGCCCATGTTAATCATTTCAGAGTCAGCCACTTGTTCAGGGAATTTTTCGGTCCGTTTTAAATACAGATGGAAATCATCGTCTTTGACCAGCACCCGCCACGGTTGTTTGTTGAGCGCAGACGGCGCTAAGCGGACAAGTTCTAAGACTTCATAGTAGGGATGAGATTTATCCACCGGGGTGGAAAAATCATTGAAGCCGAATAAGTCCTCGTGTTTTTTCCGGTCGGACGCTTCTTGTTTCATGCGTAAGAACCGTTCTTTTAAGCTTTGTTTGTAGCCGGGATACCCCACGGGGCCATCACCGGAACGACGTGCCCTTCACGGGCAAAGTTTTCTAAATCTTCATTGTCAAAATCCCCAGACAGCCAAACGGTTCCAAACCCGCGTTTGACGAGTTCCAGAATGGCTTTTTCAAACACATACCCAAAATCAAGGAGGCCGGTTTTGGTGTTTTCCGTGCTTCCTGTGAGATAGGCAGGGACGTGTTTCACATACCCATACATCCCGACTTTTTTACTTTCGGGAGAATGGGCATCTTTGTTTCTTAAGAAATAGAGTTTGACGGGGGTTCCAAACGGCGCCGCTTCTTGCATGCCATCTTGGACAATTTTTTGAATGACTTTCTCGTCGTCTAGGCTGATCGTCTTTTTTTCAAAGGTGCGCACAGAATGCCGTTGTTTAATGACTTGAATCATGGATTGCCTCCTGAGGTTATAAATTAAATAATGCGCGCGCATTATGGGTGGTCGCATCAATCAAAGCCGGAACACTCATGCCTCTAAGTTCGGCAATGGCAGAAGCAATGAGCGGTAAATACGCCGGCGTATTGGGTTTTCCCCGGTAGGGGTGAGGGGCTAAATACGGGGCATCGGTTTCTAAGAGCAGCCGGTCTAAAGGGACTTCCTTCGCGACAGCCTTCGGGGTCTTCGCATTTTTAAACGTCACAGGTCCATCCAGGCCAATGTGAAGGCCTAAATCTAAAAAGGCTTGGAGCATCTCAAGCGGCCCTGAATAACAGTGCATGACGCCTTTTAAGGGGGCGTATTCTTTGAGGATTTGATAGGTGATTTCGGTCGCATCCCGCATGTGAATGACCACGGGTAAATCCAGTGATTTCGCCGTTTGAAGTTGGCGGTGAAGCTGCGTTTTTTGAACGTCTAACGTTGCTTTTTCCCAGTGTAAGTCGATGCCAATTTCACCGTACGCACGGACCGATGGGTGCGTGAGGGCGGTTTCTAAAAATCGATAATCGGATTCTTGCATCTGGGCGACCACCGTCGGGTGAAACCCGAGGGCCAATTTGACCGATTCAAACCGGTCAGCCAGGGCCAGCGCCGCTTGGATGGTTTTTGGGTCAAAGCCCACCACGAGAAACTTTTGAACGCCCGCGGCGTGCGCTTCTTCAATGACGGTTTCGGCCTTTTCATAAAGCGGCGAAACGTTGATGTGAACGTGGGTGTCAATCATGAAAAACCTCCTTTTCATTATACACGTTTGAGCGCTTGAATAAAAGCATGCATAAAAAAAGGAGTGCGCTTTGGCACTCCTTAAAATGACATTATTCAATGATTTCTGCGACGACGCCCGCACCGACGGTCCGGCCACCTTCACGGATGGAGAATTTGGTTCCTTGTTCTAAGGCGATGGGGTGGATGAGTTCCACGGTCATCTCCACGTTGTCCCCAGGCATCACCATTTCAACGCCACTTGGGAGTTCAATGACCCCAGTGACATCGGTGGTACGGAAATAAAATTGCGGACGGTAGTTGGAGAAGAATGCCGTATGACGGCCCCCTTCATCTTTGGAAAGGATGTAGACTTCGCCACGGAATTTCGTATGCGGGGTCACACTTCCTGGTTTGGAGACGACTTGGCCCCGTTGAATGTCTTCGCGGTCAATCCCACGGAGTAAGATTCCGATGTTGTCCCCAGCTTCCGCTTGGTCTAACAATTTACGGAACATTTCAACGCCGGTGACGACTGATTTACGAGTCGCTTTAATCCCGACAATTTCCACTTCGTCTTGAACTTTAACGGTTCCGCGGTCCACACGGCCGGTGGCCACGGTTCCACGACCTGTGATGGAGAAGACGTCTTCCACAGGCATTAAGAATGGTTTATCGGTTTCACGGACAGGATCATCGAAGTAATCATCCACATTTTGCATGAGTTCTAAGACGGTATCTTCGTATTTTGCATCGCCTTCTAAGGCTTTTAATGCAGACCCTTTGATGACAGGAATGTCGTCCCCTGGGAAGTCGTATTCACTTAAGAGATCACGCACTTCCATTTCGACGAGTTCTAAGAGTTCTTCATCGTCGACCATATCGACTTTGTTTAAGAAGACGACGAGTTTAGGCACCCCAACTTGGCGTGAAAGTAAAATGTGTTCACGCGTTTGAGGCATCGGTCCATCGGCCGCCGAAACGACTAAGATGGCGCCGTCCATTTGCGCTGCACCGGTGATCATGTTTTTTACGTAGTCGGCATGACCGGGGCAGTCGACATGCGCATAGTGACGCTTGTCGGTTGCGTATTCGATGTGTGAGGTATTGATGGTAATTCCACGTTCTTTTTCTTCGGGTGCATTGTCAATGGAGTCGAACGTTGCCGCGCTGGTTTCCCCAACGCCGCGTTTATGAAGTACGGTAGCAATGGCCGCTGTTAACGTGGTTTTTCCGTGGTCCACGTGGCCGATGGTTCCAACATTTAAATGGATTTTATTCCGTTCAAATTTAGCTTTTCCCATTTGATTTTTCCTCCTTGATTACAATCAAAAATATTTTACCGCATTCAACGAGCGAATGCAAGCAAGCTTAATCCCTTACCGAGCGCTTTTCGATAATATCTTCAGCGATGGATTTCGGTGCGGGTTCGTAGTGCGAAAACTGCATATTGTAGTTCCCACGACCTTGCGTATTGGACCGTAAGGACGTGGCATACCCAAACATTTCAGACAGCGGAACTTTGGCGACGACTTCTTGGGCATTGGTCCGTTTATTTTGCGATTCGATCTTTCCGCGACGCGCGGTGAGATCGCCAATGACATTCCCAATGTAGTCTTCGGGGGTGATGGCGGTGACGCTCATGATGGGTTCTAAGAGAATCGCTTTACACTGGTCTTTGGCTTTTCTTAAGGCTAAGCCAGCGGCCACTTTAAAGGCAATTTCACTGGAATCCACATCGTGGTACGACCCATCATAAAGGGTGGCTTTGACATCGATCATGGGATAGCCCGCTAAGACCCCAGATTCCATCGATTCTTGAAGGCCTTTGTCCACCACGGGAATGTATTCACGTGGCACCACGCCTCCGACAATTTTATCAACGAATTCGTAACCTTCGTTGGGGTTCGGTTCAAATTTAATCCAGACGTGACCATACTGTCCACGACCCCCACTCTGACGGACGAATTTCCCTTCCACTTCCGCCGGCGTCGTGAAGGTTTCACGGTAGGACACTTGAGGCGCCCCGACGTTGGCTTCGACTTTAAATTCACGTTTCATCCGGTCGACGATGATGTCGAGGTGGAGTTCGCCCATCCCGGCAATGATGGTCTGACCGGTTTCTTCGTCAGTGTAGGTTCTAAAGGTGGGATCTTCCTCGGCGAGTTTTTGCAGCGCCACGCCCATTTTATCTTGGTCACCGCGAGATTTCGGCTCGATGGCGACGCTGATGACGGGTTCTGGGAAGACCATTTTTTCTAAGATGATGTTGTATTTTTCATCGGCCAAGGTATCGCCGGTGGATGTATCTTTAAGTCCAACGGCCGCCGCAATATCGCCCGCATACACTTCATCGATTTCTTCTCGGTGGTTGGCATGCATCTGCAAGAGCCGGCCGATCCGTTCTTTTTTCCCTTTGGTCGTGTTGATGAGATACGACCCTTTTTGTAAGACGCCGGAATACACCCTAAAGAAGGTGAGCCGGCCGACAAAGGGGTCGGTGGCCACTTTGAAGGCCAGTGCGGCAAATTTCGCTTCGTCTTTGACTTCAATCGCCACTTCTTCGCCGTCTTTTATGACGCCTTTGATTTCCGCGACATCCACAGGGGCCGGCAAGTAATCAATGACGGCATCCAGCATCAACTTCACGCCCGTATTTTTGTAGGCGCTGCCACAAAGCACGGGGAAGAATTCCACCGATAACGTGGCATTTCGAATGGCACTTTTCAGTTGCTCGTTGCTGATGGTTTCACCGTCTAAGTAAATCATCATTAATTCATCGTCAAATTCTGAAACGGCTTCAATCAAGAGTTCCCGACGTTCTTCCGCGGTGGCTTTTAAATCCGCAGGAATTTCAATTTCTTCCGGCGTTTCATCGGGGCCCCCGTCGTATTTGTAGGCTTTCATTTCCACGAGGTCGATGATGCCATTGAAGTCGCTTTCTGCGCCAATGGGCCATTGAATGGCCGCCGCTTTGACGCCTAAACGTTCTTCAATCGTCGAGAGCGAATACGCATAATCGGCGCCCGTTTTGTCCATCTTATTGACAAAGACAATCCGGGGCACCCGGTATTCGGTGGCTTGACGCCAAACGGTTTCCGTCTGGGGTTCCACCCCAGCTTGCGCATCCAATACGGCGACCGAGCCATCGAGGACGCGAAGCGACCGTGACACTTCGACCGTAAAGTCCACGTGGCCGGGGGTGTCAATGATGTTGACTCGGTGCTCTTTCCAAAATGCCGTGGTGGCCGCGGATGTGATGGTGATGCCGCGTTCTTGCTCTTGTTCCATCCAGTCCATTTGGGAGGCCCCATCATGTGGGTTTCTCCGATTTTATGGATCCGGCCGGTGTGAAAGAGAATACGTTCAGTGGTGGTGGTTTTACCCGCATCAATGTGGGCCATGATGCCGATATTACGGGTCTTATCTAAGCTGTACTTACGAGGCATACGTATCTCCTTTCTTACCAGCGATAGTGCGCGAAGGCTTTATTGGCATCCGCCATGCGGTGCATGTCTTCACGTTTTTTAACCGCGGCGCCGACGCCATTGGCAGCATCCATGATTTCTTTGGCGAGGCGTTCTTCCATGGTTTTTTCGTTTCTTAACCGGGCGTATTGGGTGAGCCAACGTAACCCGAGGGTGTAGCGACGTTCTTCCCGCACTTCCACAGGGACTTGATAGTTTTGACCCCCGATGCGGCGGGCTCTAACTTCAAACGTGGGCATGATATTATCCAGCGCTTCTTCAAACACTGATAAAGGGGGTTTGTTGAGTGTTTCTTCGACTTTTTTAAATGCGTTGTACAGAATGTTTTGAGCCGTTCCTCGTTTTCCGTCAAGCATGATGTTATTGATGAGCTTGGTCACCAATTTCGAATCATACATCGGATCGGGGAGAACGTCTCGTTTGGCAATATGACCTTTACGAGGCATTTTTGCTCCTCCTTTTATGAGCGTTTAATTACGCGTTTTTCTTAGTTCCGTATTTACTTCTTCCTTGTTTGCGGTCGTTGACGCCGGTGGTATCGAGCGTTCCACGGACAATGTGGTAACGAACCCCAGGTAAGTCTTTGACCCGGCCGCCACGAATTAAGACGACACTGTGCTCTTGCAATTGATGGCCGATGCCAGGAATGTAGGCCGTGACTTCGACGCCATTGGTTAAGCGGACCCGAGCGTACTTACGAAGGGCCGAGTTTGGTTTTTTCGGAGTCATGGTCGCCACACGCGTACAAACGCCACGCTTCTGCGGGCTCATGGTGGTGGTGTATTCACGTTTTAAAGAGTTAAATCCAATGTTCAAACTGGGGGATTTACTCTTTTTGCCTTTGGATGATCTTCCTTTGCGAACCAATTGGTTGATGGTGGGCATGGTGGTTCCTCCTTTCTTACAACAGTTCCGTGTGTATCAAAACAGGGATGAAAACAGGGGTCTTGAACGACCCAACTGTTTTACACGCGAATATGATTATAGTGAACAAATTCGCAATTGTCAAGCCAAAATGACACTTACTTCACTTCGGCTGCAGGCGCTTCTTCGGGGGCATCAAATAATGGATCCCCTTCGAAATCATCGTCATCGACTTCGGGTTTTTCATAATCGAAGTACGAATGGGATAAAATTCCCGTTCCCGCAGGGATTAAGCCCCCGATGATGACGTTTTCTTTCAAGCCGACTAAATCATCGACCTTGCCCCTGATGGCCGCATCGGTGAGGACACGGGTGGTCTCTTGGAATGAGGCCGCGGACAAGAACGATTCACTGCGGAGGCTTGAACGCGTGATGCCGAGTAAGACCGGACGAGCAATCGCCGGATTTTTGCGCTCGGCCATGACCGCTTCGTTGGCTTTTTTGAATTGACGGATGGATACTTGCGCGCCAGGGAGTAAGTCTGTATCGCCGGAGACAATGATGTTTACTTTCTGCATCATTTGATGGACGATGACTTCGATGTGCTTATCGGAGATTTCCACCCCTTGCGCACGGTACACTTTTTGGACTTCGCCGAGAATGTATTGTTGAACCGTTTCGGCGTCGGTGACTTTCAAGAGTTGTTTCGGATCCACGGATCCTTCGGTGAGTTGTTGACCGGGGATGACGTGATCGCCTTCAGACACTTTTAACGTGACCCCACTGTTGGTTTCGTATTGATAGAATGTGGGTTCTTTTTCAGACGGTTTTAAATCGCCTTTGAGTGTGATTTTAAACCGTTCATCGATTTGTTCGATTTCGGTAATCACCCCATGGCTTTCGGCAATGATGGCTTTCCCTTTTGGCGTTCTCGCCTCGAATAATTCTTGGATCCGAGGGAGCCCTTGGGTGATGTCGGCGCCGGCCACCCCGCCGGTGTGGAAGGTCCGCATCGTTAACTGCGTTCCCGGTTCCCCGATGGACTGAGCGGCAATGTAGCCAACACTCTCGCCGACTTCCACTTTATTGCCGGTGGCTAAGTTACGGCCGTAGCATTTCTCACACACGCCATGTTCCGCATGGCAGGTGAGGACCGAACGGATTTTCACCGTTTCAATGCCCGCCTTTTCCACCGCCCGAGCGATGTCTTCGGTGATGTAGCCATCTTTTTCAATTAAGACTTCGCCGGTTTTGGGATCGGCGACGGTTTCTTGAGAATAGCGGCCAATCAAACGATCGGATAAGGTCACAATGACTTTTCCATCGTTATCAAAAATATCTTTCACGGTGACGCCACGATTGGTATGACAATCATCTTCTGTGATGACAATGTCTTGAGATACGTCCACCAAACGTCGGGTTAAGTACCCAGAGTCGGCCGTTTTAAGCGCCGTATCGGTCGACCCTTTCCGGGCGCCGTGGGTGGAGATAAAGAACTCAGACATCGTTAACCCTTCGCGGAACGAGGCTTTGATGGGGAGTTCGATGGTTTCGCCGGAAGGTTTACTCATGAGTCCGCGCATCCCAGCGAGCTGCGTAAAGTTCGAGATGTTCCCCCGAGCGCCAGAATCCGACATCATGTTGATGTGGTTTTCGTTGGTGAGTTCGTCTTTTAAGCCTTGTTGAATGCGGTTTTTGGCTTTTTCCCACTCTTTAATGACCAGCCCCCGACGCTCTTTATCCGTCAAGAGCCCTTGGTCAAACATCGATTGGATGGTGTCCACTTGATCGGACGCTTCGCCAATGACTTTTTCTTTGTGGGTGTAGGGCATGACGTCATAGGCACTGACCGTGATGCCCGCATACGTCGAATACTTGAATCCGAGATTTTTCATCTTATCCAGCATTTTCGACGTTTCATTGATTTTGAAATCTTCAAAGACACGAGAAATGACAAGGGCCAAGAACCGCTTTCTAAAGGGTTCTGTGAGGCGACGTGCGTCTTTTTTCTCTAATGCTTTAAGGTCTTTTTCAAGTTTTTTCACTTCCGCGTCATCGCCGGCATCGGCTTTCAGCCGTTTTAACGCGTCGCCTTTGGCGTGATAATCGGCGTTATTGTGAATGATCTCAGCGATGTTCGATCCCTTAGGCAGGAAGTGTTTCGACGGCGTGTTGTCTTCTAAATTTTCCACGCTGGGTTCGTTGATGTAAGGGAATGACCGCGGCAAAATCTCATTGAAGATGAGTTTGCCCACGGTGGTCATGAGGTAGCCTTCACGTTGGGCTTCCGTGAGCGGGGCATTGCCCAGCGACGATGCTTTAATCGCAATCACCGCGTGCAAGGAAATCTCCTCATTATCAAATGCGAGCAGTGCTTCTTTGGAATCTTTAAAGACTTTTCCTTGCCCTTTTTCGTGCGGTCTTTCTAACGTCAAGTAGTAGTTCCCTAAGACCATGTCCTGCGACGGGGTCACGACGGGTTTTCCGTCTTTCGGGTTCAAAATGTTATTGGACGCGAGCATTAAGACGCGCGCTTCAGCTTGAGCTTCTTCTGAAAGCGGCACGTGAACGGCCATTTGGTCGCCGTCAAAATCGGCATTAAACGCCGTGGTGACAAGGGGGTGTAACCGTATGGCTTTTCCTTCAACCAGTTTGGGTTCAAACGCTTGGATCCCCAAACGGTGTAAGGTGGGGGCCCGGTTGAGTAACACGGGATGTTCTTTGATGACGTCTTCTAAGACGCCCCACACTTTACTGTCTGACCGGTCAATCAGGGCTTTCGCACTTTTAATGTTGGACGTGATGTCTCGAGCCATGAGTTCGCGGATGACAAACGGTTTAAATAACGAAAGCGCCATTTCTTTCGGGAGACCACACTGATACATTTCCAAATCTGGCCCCACGACGATGACACTTCGGCCGGAATAATCCACCCGTTTTCCGAGCAGGTTTTGACGGAAACGGCCTTGTTTCCCTCTCAACATATCCGATAAGGATTTCAGAGGACGGTTTTTCTCCACGACCACTTTCCGGCCGCGTTTTGAGTTGTCGATGAGTGCATCGACCGCTTCTTGGAGCATCCGTTTTTCGTTTTTGGTGATGAGGTCTGGGGCTTTTTGCTCCAGCTGCCGTTTCAACCGATTGTTACGGTTTAAAATCCGGCGGTATAAGTCGTTAAGGTCGGTCGTCGCAAAGCGTCCCCCATCGAGTTGCACCATGGGGCGAAGTTCGGGGGGAATGACGGGTAAAATGTCCATGACCATCCATTCCGGTTTGTTGTCGGATTGGTGGAACGCTTCGATGATTTCTAAGCGTTTGAGAATTTTATCCCGCTTTTGTTTGGACGCATTCGGGAGTTCTTTACGAAGCCGGTACGCTTCATCTTCTAAATCGATTTTTTTCAGAAGCGTTTTAACGGCTTCTGCCCCACTGAGGGCGCGGAACCGGTTTCCGTATTCCAGATGTTTTTCGGTGTATTTCGCTTCCGATAAGATTTGCATGTTTTGAAGATCGGTATCGCCTTTGTCAACGACAATGTAGGAGGCGTAATACACGACTTCTTCGAGGTCTTTACTTTTCAGATCGAGTAAGGTGGCAATGCGTGACGGAGAATTTCTTAAAAACCATGTGTGGACGACGGGGGCGGCCAATTTAATATGGCCCATGCGTTCACGACGGACTTTAGATTCGGTGATCTCAACGCCACAAATGGGGCACTTTTTCCCCGACTGACTGGACCGTTTGGATTTATTGTTACAGGCGCATTGATAATCTTTGGTGGGCCCAAAGATTTCTTCACAAAATAATCCTTTACGCTCTGGTTTTAACGTCCGGTAGTTGATGGTTTCGTGTTTTTCGACTTCCCCATACGACCAATTTAGGATTTCTTCGGGGGAAGCGATTCGGATTTTATAATGCGAGAATTTTTGGCTCATAGCATCATCTCCTAAGCGTTGAAGCCGTATTTATCGATATAATTTTCTAATCCGGTGTCTTCGACCAACGATTTGTTGGCTTCATTGAGACCTGTGGTCCGGTTAATGAGTTCGACCGAAATCCCGAGTGACTGGAGCTCACGCGTCAAGACGCGGAAGGATTCAGGCAAGCTGGGTGAGGGAATGCTTTTGCCATCCACAATGGCTCTAAACACTTTGTTTCGGCCGATGATGTCATCGCTTTTAACCGTGAGCATCTCTTGCAGCGTATAGGCGGCGCCATAGGCTCCCAGAGCCCATACTTCCATTTCCCCGAAGCGTTGGCCGCCGTTTTGGGCTTTCCCACCCATCGGTTGTTGGGTGACCAAGGTGTAAGGCCCCACCGAACGGGCATGGAGTTTATCGTCGACCATGTGATCGAGTTTAATCATATACATGACGCCGACGGACACATCGTTGTCGTATTTTTCACCGGTTTGACCCGAGTAAAGCGGCGTTTTCCCGGTGGGTTGCATGCCGGCTTCTTGCAAGATGGTCTCTAAGTCATCGCTTTGAACCCCATCAAATACAGGCGTTGCCACGTGCACGCCTAAGCGCTTCGCGGCCATCCCTAAGTGGATTTCCAAGACTTGACCAATGTTCATCCGTGACGGCACACCGAGCGGATTTAACATGATATCCACGGGCGTTCCATCGGGCAGATAAGGCATATCTTCGACGGGAAGGATTTTGGAAATAACCCCTTTGTTCCCGTGACGACCGGCCATTTTATCGCCTTCCGAGATTTTACGTTTTTGGACAATGAAGACATGCACGATTTCATTGGCCCCCGGTGGCATTTCATCGCCATCGGCGCGCGAGAAATATTTCACGGACTGGACGATTCCGCCCCCACCGTGTGGCACTTTCAAGGACGTATCTCTCACTTCTCTGGATTTTTCTCCAAAGATGGCTAAGAGTAAGCGATCTTCTGGGGTGGGTTCGGTTTGACCTTTCGGGGTCACTTTCCCCACTAAAATGTCGCCTTCTTTCACTTCTGCGCCAGGGATGATGATGCCGCGCTCATCTAGGAACCGGCGGCCTTCTTCCCCCACGTTAGGAATTTCTCGTGTGATTTCTTCTTTTCCAAGTTTGGTGTCGCGGGCTTCCACGTCGTATTTTTCGATGTGAATCGATGTGTAGACATCTTCTTTCACCAAGCGTTCGCTCATGATGACGGCATCTTCATAGTTGTAGCCGTTCCAGGTCATGAAGGCGACCACGACATTTTGCCCTAAGGCCATTTCGCCTTGGTCCATGCTGGGACCATCGGCAATGATGTCCCCGACGGCCACTTTATCGCCTTTTTTGACGATTGGACGTTGGGTGAGGTTGGTGCCTTGGTTGGACCGTTCGAATTTCGTCAGGTCGTAGCGATCTTTTTTATTGCCACGGCGAATCACAATCAACTTGGCATCGACATAATCGACGGTGCCGGCGTTTTTCGCGACGACACAGGAGCCGGAATCTTGGGCGGCTTTAAATTCAATGCCGGTGCCCACCAGAGGCGCACTCGGTTTTAAAAGCGGAATCGCTTGCCGTTGCATGTTGGCACCCATCAACGCCCGGTTCGCATCGTCGTGTTCTAAGAATGGAATCGAGGCGGTGGATACCGAGACGATTTGTTTGGGCGATACATCGAGGTATTCAACTTCCGCTTGTGGGACTAAGTTGGTTTCACCATAGTAACGGGCGACCACTTGATCTTCGACAATAAAGCCATCATCGTCGACGACGATGTTGGCCTGACCGATGGTGTAGTTTTCTTCTTCATCGGCACTCATATAGACCATTTCATCGGTGATCCGTTTTTTATTGACGCCATCCACGACGACATCTTCGACTTTTAAATATGGGGTTTCCATGAACCCAAACCGGTTCACGCGNACATACGTCGCTAAGGAGTTAATGAGCCCGATGTTTTGACCTTCTGGGGTTTCAATCGGACAAATGCGGCCATAGTGTGAATAGTGAACGTCTCGCACCTCAAAGCCAGCGCGATCACGGGTAAGTCCCCCGGGACCAAGCGCTGAAATCCGGCGTTTGTGCGTGATTTCATCGAGTGGGTTCGTTTGGCTCATGAATTGCGATAACTGACTGGAGCCAAAGAATTCTTTAAGTGATGAGGTCAAGGGACGAATGTTAATTAAATCTTTGGGGGTAACATCGTCGATGTCTTTGGTACTCATGCGGTCTTTAACGTTTTTTTCCAGTTTGGAAAGCCCAATCCGGAATTGATTTTTAAGCAGTTCACCAATGAGACGTAAGCGACGGTTTCCGAGGTGATCGATGTCATCCAGACGCCCAAATCCCTCAAATAAATTGAGGTAGTAACTGATGCTGGCGACGATGTCGGAGGCCACGATGTGCTCGCGGGTTTCTTCGGAATCATTCCCAATCACCCGCAAGGTGACGGTTTCATCTTGATCGTTTTGGTGGACGATGTTTAAAACTTCCACATGGGCGATGTCTAGCACGAGTTCTGGGTTATTCAGGGTTTCTTCAAGCGCATCTTTGACTTCTTGGACTTTGATTTTGCCTTCTTTATCCGTGAAGGCTTTTTCGCTCAATCCTTCTTTTTTCAAGAACCCTTTGAACGCTTCTTTGGGGGTTGGATACGCTTGCGTGCGAATCATTTCCATCTTTTCAGATCCGCTTAAGTATCCGAGATATGGATTCGCNTCNAAGAGTTTTTTCTGAACCGCGAAATCGTATTCNAAATCCGCGCTTAAAACACCGGGTAAGGCTTCTTTNATCCANGCCCGATTCTTTTTAAGNTTATCAATGATGTCCCAGGTGATTTCGGTGCCTTTTTTAAAGACGACNTTGCCTTTGCCATCTTTGATGTCTTGGGCAAGGATTTTACCTTTCACATGCGTGAGTACATCNAGTTTNTTATTNACTTTGTANCGGCCGACCCCCGCGAGTTCATAGCGTTTGCCGTCGTACAGTCTGGAGACAAAAAAGTTCATCGCGCCGTCAATGGTCGCGGTTTCCCCTTGACGCAATTTTGAATAGACTTCTAAAATCGCTTCTTGAGGCGAGTGTGTGCTGTCTTTTTCATACGTTTGATCCAACGCTTCCGAGGGCGTAAAAAGTCGACGAACCACGTCAGAATCATTGAGGTTAAGCGCTCTTAAAAGGGTGGTTAAAGGAATTTTTTTGGATCGGTCCAGTTTCACATAGAGGTTGTTTTTGGCGTCCATCTCAAATTCCAACCACGCCCCGCGGTTGGGGATGATTTGTCCGAGATACCGGCGAGATAACGTCTTTTTGTCAATATCGACGGAGTAAAAGACACCAGCCGACCGCACGATTTGCGAGACAATGACGCGCTCAGACCCATTAATGACAAAAGACGCACGATCGGTCATGAACGGGAAATCGCCCATGAAAATCTTGCGTTCTTGAATCTCGCCCGTTTGATTATTGACCAACTTCACGTTGACATAAAGCGGTTTGGCGTATGTTAGTTCTTTATCTTTGGCTTGTCTCAGGGTGTATTTTTCATCCGCAAACTCAAACCCTGAAAAATAAAGCTCCAAATCACCGGTGAAATTTTCAATCGGTGAGATGTCATCGAATAACTCTTGCAACCCCTCCGTCACAAACCATTCAAAAGAATCGGTTTGGACATCAATGAGATTGGGTAAATCAATGTTCATTTTAACGCGTGAATAGTCTCTTCGCTCGCGTTTTTTACCATATTGAACTAGCTTATAACCCACTAATGTGTCACCCCAATTTTTAGACTATAAATCTGTGTAAAATGCAAAAAAGCGCATTTTATCGCATTTTAAAATTTTATCACATCACCGTCAAATCGTCAACGGCGTGCTTGAGCCTTAGAACCTTGAATCCTTTTTTCCGAACGATGGTCTCTAAAGACCCCCACGACTTCGCATGGGAGATGAACGATTCAACACCATGTTTTTTATGCATGACCACCCATAAAGAGCCCCCAGGTTTAAGATGCTGGAAGGCATCCTCAAGCAACGCGTACATCGCAGGTTTCCCGATGCGGATGGGCGGATTGGTGATGATATGATCATACGAATCTGGCAACGCCTCAAACCCGTTGCTTTTTAACACATGGACCGGCAAATCTAAGGCCTCTGCGTTTTTTTTGCTTAAGGCAATGGCGCGGTCGTTGACATCGGAACATGTCACTTGGGCCGCTTTGGCACGGGCTATGATTAAGCCCATGACCCCGATGCCACAGCCTAAATCCAACACCGTCTCATTCGCCTCAATTTCGGCATGTTCCACCAATAAACGACTCGCAAAATCGAGTCCGTCTTTCGCAAACACCCCATGGTCCGAATGGAACGTAAACGCATGCCCCAAGCAGGTCACATCAAACGTGAAGGGTTGCGATGGAGTTGTGACAGTTTCGTCAAAATAATGAGCCATATCATCCTCTTTTTAACGGGCAAAAAACCTGAGACGAATCTCAGGTTTTGATTGATGCCATTAAGCGAGCTTGGTTATTTAACTTCGACAACCGCGCCGGCTTCTTCGAGTTTTTCTTTAATGCCTTCCGCTTCTTCTGGGCTGATGTTTTCTTTGATGGGCGAAGGCACATTATCCACCAATGCTTTGGCTTCTTTTAAGCCAAGGCCGGTAAGTTCTTTAACGATTTTGATGACGCCAATTTTTCCGCCGCCAGCGTTATTGAGAATGACGCTGACTTCGCTGGGTGCGGCTTCGGCTCCACCGCCGGCTCCCGGTGCTGCAACGGCTACGGCGCTGGGATCAACCCCAAAGGTTTCTTTCATCATGTCAACCAGTTCTTTAAGTTCTAAGAGTGTTTTTTCTTCCAATGCTTTGATGATTTCTTCATTTTTTAATGCCATGAGTGGCCTCCTTATTGGTTACTTTCTAAATTTTCAATGTGCATGTTTAAACCGATTGCAACTTCTTTGATGGGTTGCAAGAGTCCGCCTGCGAACATAGTAAGCAATGCTTCGCGAGATGGAATTTGAGCCAATTGATTGATTTGATCGAGATTCATGACTTCACCGTCAACGATGCCTGATTTAAGTTCTAACACAGGATGGTCTTTGGCAAACTCATAAAGAATCTTAGCGGCTGAGACACTGTCGGAATTCGAGAATGCGACGGCGTTAGGGCCGACTAAATCGTCCATCAGTGCATCGTAGCCCAGTGCTTCAGCGGCCCGGCGCGTAATGTTGTTTTTGATGACTTTAAGTTCACAATCGTTGGCGTACAATTCGCTTCGTAAGTTCGTGACTTCTTCGACCGTTAGGCCTCGGTAGTTGACCATCACAACGGCAGGCGTTTGTTTGATTTTCTCAACCAGTGCTTCCACTTGTTGTGCTTTTCTTTCGATGGCTGCTTGCGACATATTTTCCTCCTTTTCATGAATTTTTCCATGAAAAACCCACTTTTGCGCAAGACAAAAGTGGATGGGATTTCCAAGTTTGTCTCGTTAGGATGATTAAGCTTTGATAGCCCCTAAGTCTAGGACGCGTGGGTGATTCAATTGTTAGAGTGAGATGCTTTCAGGATCAATGTTGATCCCAGGTCCCATGGTACTGGAGATGGCGAAGTTTTTGATGTATGTGCCTTTCACCGTCTGCGGTTTTGCGCGCACCATGGTGTCGTAAAATGCGGCGACGTTTTCTTCAAGCTTGTCGGCACTGAATGATACTTTTCCGACTAAGCTGTGCATGTTTCCAACTTTATCCACGCGGTAGGATACTTTACCGCCTTTGATTTCACTGACTGCTTTGCCAATGTCCATCGTCACGGTGCCGGTTTTTGGGTTCGGCATTAAGCCTTTAGGGCCTAAGGTGCGTCCGAGTTTCCCGACCACCGCCATCATATCTGGGGCGGCCACAACGACGTCAAAGTCGAAGAATCCTTTGAGTATTTTTTCGGCGAGCTCTTCGCCCCCAACCACGTCGGCTCCGGCTTCTTCGGCTTCTTTGGCTTTGTCGCCTTGAGCGAAGACGCAGACGCGTTTGGTTTTACCGGTGCCATGCGGTAACACGAAGGCACCTCGTAAGTTTTGTTCCGCTTGGCGGGGGTCTAAGTTCAGTCTGAGTGCGACTTCAACGCCCGCATCAAATTTTTCAAATGCGATTTTCTTTACCAGCGCCACGGCGTCTTTGAGCGCGTATTTCTTTTCGCGATCGACTTGCGCGAGGGCGGCGGTATATTTCTTACCTTTTTTTGCCATGGTATTCCTCCTAAATGTGGTCTAACAGAAAACTTCCTCCCACATTTAGTTGCTTAAGCGTTAAACAACTAAATGGAATCAGCCTTTAATTTCAATGCCCATGTTACGGGCGGTGCCAGCAATGATGTTCATTGCGGCTTCAACGTCATTGGCGTTGAGGTCGGGCATTTTGGTTTCCGCAATCTCTTGAAGTTGGGCTTTTGAGATGCTGCCTACGACTTCTTTGGATGATTCGCCCGCGCCTTTGGAAACACCTGCGGCTTTTTTAATGAGATCTGAAGCCGGTGGGGTTTTAGTGACGAAGGTGAAACTACGGTCTTTATACACGGTAATGACCACAGGGATGATGTTCCCCATTTGGTCTTTCGTGCGGTCGTTAAATTGACTGCAAAAATCTTGGATGTTGACGCCGGCTTGTCCCAGTGCGGGTCCCACAGGGGGCGCAGGATTGGCTTTGCCAGCCGGAATTTGTAATTTAACAACGGAATTCACTTCTTTAGCCACGATGATACCTCCTTTTTTTCGTGATGTGGTCAACAGACAGATAGTGTCCTCCCACGCGTGCATCTACTATTTAAAGCATGCTTGAAAATTATAGGGTAGGTTGAAACTTTTTTCAAGCCTTAATTACGATAACTTCTCAATTTCGTCAAAGCCGAGTTCGGCAGGAGTGGGACGGCCAAACATTTCGACTAAGATGGTGGCCACGCTGCGTTCAGGTGTCAATTTCATCAATGGTGCCAATTTGGTCTTTAAAAGGCCCGGCCGCCACGCGCACTTGTTCACCAATTTGAATGTTGAGTTTAGGCGTTGCCATGAGGCCGGCTTTTTTAAGGATGGGATTGATTTCTTCGGGGGCGAGGGGAATCGGTTTTGTTCCGCCACCGGAAGAACCTAAGAAGCCGGTCACACCGGGCGTGTTACGGACGACGAACCAAGAATCATCGGTGACAATCATCTCAATAAACACATACCCAGGATAAATTTTGACCAATTTTTCTTTCATGGTCCCGTCGGCTTTTTTTTCGTAGGTGAGTTCTTCAGGAATGACCACTTGGTAGATTTTATCTTCCATCTGCATGGTTTCAATTCGGCGCATCAAATTCATTTTCACTGAATTTTCTAACCCCGAATACGTTTGAACGATGTACCAGTTTTTTTGGGAATAAAAATCCGCCACGTTACGCTCCTAAACGGTATAACACATCAAAGATGGGTTGTAAGACTAAATCATAGACGATGAAAACAGCGGCCAAGAGGAGTAAAAAGCCAAACACACGCGCCAAGTAGTTATTGGTCATTTCGCGGTTGGGCCACGATACCTTATTCATCTCTTTAAGCCCTGGGACGAAAAAGGGTGCGAGCGCATAGACTAACGCACTGAGGCCAATGAGCATGACAATGATCGAGAACGTTGTGATTTTCCATGGCGCGTTAAAAATCCACCAATTGGTGAGGGTGACTTCGAGGACATCGCCTTCAAAAATATAGACGCCCAAGTACGAGCACCAAAGCTCCTAAGATGGCAAGGAGTACCCCTTCGAATGGGTATTCTCTCCGTAAAATTTCGAGGACTTTAAACGATTTTTTTTCTTCAGACATTTGAGGCTCCTAAAGGGTTTGTTTGTGTAAGGTATGTTGGTTGCAATGAGGACAATATTTCTTGATTTCAAGCCGTGTGGTTTGGTCTTTTTTAGGCTCGACCGAGTAGTTGCGTTTGCCACACACACTGCAGGCGAGAATGACTTTTTTCTTCATTCGGGTTTTCCTTTACACTTGCAAATAAATAATGTATCAAAATTTCACGGGTTTGTCAAAATTATCATCGGCGTAAAGTGCCTTGATTTTGCGCTTGGCACGGTACAACGTATTATAAATCGATTTTTCACTGCGCCCGAATTTTTCACAAATAAATTGAATGGACGCATGCGTGAGTTCACGCAANCAAAAGATTTCAAATTCTTGAGGCGTTAAGCAGGCCTTGATTTCTTCCACGTAAAGATCGAAATAGGGGCCTTTTAAGGCGTTGGCGTGACAGTGATATTTGAGCGAATCTTCTTGCAGTTCATGCGCCCATGTCTTTCGTTTCATGCGCTCAATCGTGGTGATCATCATCCGCGTAAGATTCAGTTCAAAATACCGGGTAAACGTTTTTTTGTACGTTGGATCATACGCATAAATAGACCGGTGTAAACACATCAAGGCATCTTGATAGATGTCGTCATACATGTATGCCAAATGAAACTTTCGAATGTTTTTGGCAATCAACGGATGATACTTCGATACCATAAACTGAAATGCGTTATCGTCTCCTTCCCGGATAAGATAAATNATTTCGTAATCGTTCTGATATCGATGCATGGCTCATCCTTTCTATTTAGGACGTATGGTACAGCGCAATGGCCGCCGCCACAGAGACATTCAGCGATTCAACCTCCGGATGCATCGGGATTTTGACCAATTGATCGACCGTTTTTTTGACCAAGGGAGATAATCCTTCGCCTTCACTTCCTAAAACCCAAGCCAACCGTTCATCCGGCGTTAAATCACGAATGGACTGCGCCGCTTCACCGGCTAATCCATACGTCCAAATATTGTGCTTTTTGAAGGTTAAGAGGGTCTGATGAATGTTCGCCACTTCGACGATGGGAAGTTGCTCAATGAGGCCTGCACTGGCTTTATACACCACAGGAGTGATCGGGGCGGTCCGTTTTTTGCGCATCACAAGNGCATCCGCTTTAAACGCTTTGGCACTTCGGATGATTGCCCCTAAATTATGGGGGTCCATGATGCCATCAAGCACCACAATCCGGGTGGGATTTTGCTGCATCAGCCAATCCAAATTGTAAAGTTTCAAGGGGTGAATCTGCGCCGCCATGCCTTGCGTGTCAGGCCCGAATTTTGATTCCATTTCCGCCTTATCTAACCAGATCACTGGAAAGGAAGGTTGGGCACTTTGAGGCAGCGTCACGCCTTTTTGAATCCATGCGGTTTCAATGCGCTTTGGCTGATGCCAAAGGGTCATGACCACATGCTTCCCATAAACAATCATAGGGCTCCTCTAGGGGTTTAGTTTAGCACTCATTTCATGGAATTATTTTGAAAAAAGTGCGGGGTTTTTCGTCGATAAAATCTGGGCGCATAGCGACGTAATTCGCGCGGGGTTTTTGGTCCAAAAAAGGCCCCCGAAAATCGCTTCAAATCCACTTGAAGTGTGCGCTTCTTGCATGGACACTTTACGCGATTTCTTGGACAGGGGCGCATTTCTTCCTTGTTTAAACCAGCCGAGCTCTTCGTCGGTCCAAACCTCTTCAAGGAGTGAAAAAGCCCATGCCTGGGCTTGTCCACTGGTGAGTTCGGAAACGATGGCATGCAGTTGATGAACGCGGGTGATTCCCGCTTGAATGCACTGAGCTCTCAGTTCAAGTTCATAGACGGCATCGCCCAGGTACGCCAGCGCTTGGCCCGACGGAGAGGTCAATGTAAAATCCCTCGCTCCGTCAGTTTCTCACGGAGTTGATCGGCACGTTCAAAGTCACGGTTACGTCTCGCATCTTTCCAGGCGTGATACATATTTCGATCGGCTTTCGATAAGCGTTTCAAAGGTACTCTGAGCCCTAAGATGCTAAACATAATCTTCAAGTTATTGAACGCCGCTAGAAGTATGTCATAGGCGTTGTCTTCACGTAATTTTTGATTCAAGAGTTTGACCAAACCGTAAAGATGTGAGAGCGCATTGGCGGTATTAAAGTCATCGGTCATCGCTTCAATGAATTGGTCATGGAACGTTTCAATCTCCGGATAGTTTTTCGCCTCGCCATCGAGCATTTCCATGAGGTCTAAGGCATAAAAAGCTTGCGAATACGTCCGTTTGATTCGCTCCCATTCGTTGGTGTAGGTGTTAAGCGCTTCGTCATTAAACATTAACGGTGCCCGGTAATAGGTTCCAAGCGTCAACAACCGAAAGCCCATGGGATCCACCGTTAAATCTTTGACTAAGATCACATCACCTTCGCTTTTTGACATTTTGCCGTCGTTGATTTGCAGATGGCCATTGTGCATCCAGATGTTGGCGAGGTGATGATGGTGTAAGGCATGCGCCTGGGCGATTTCATTTTCATGATGGGGAAAGACTAAGTCAACGCCCCCACCATGAATGTCAATTTTTTCGCCAAAGATGTCATCGATCATGGCCGCACATTCGGTGTGCCATCCGGGTCTTCCTTGGCCCCATGGTGAATCAAATTTGAGGCCTTCTTCGGTTTTTTTCCAAAGGGTAAAATCTAAAGGATGCCGTTTTTTGTCATTGATGGCGATGCGGGCTCCCAGTTCTTGTTCATCAATCTGTCGGTTGGATAAGAGGCCATAATCGTCACTTTTTTTGACATCAAAATAGACATCGCCTTCCACTTCATAGGCATGGCCTTTTTCGATCAACTGTTCGATGTAGTGAATGATCGGTTGCATGTATTCGGTGGCTTTGGGGGCCATGTATTTGGTGGAAGATCCAAGCCGTTCAGCATCGTCTAAAAACGCTTTGATAAAGCGTTGGGTCAATGTGATTTCATCGGTTTCAAGTTCTTTGGCTCGGGTGATGATTTTGTCGTCCACATCGGTGAAGTTGGAGACAAAATTGACCGTGTATCCGAGATATTCAAAGGTGCGCCGAACGACATCAAAAAAGATGACGGGTCGAGCGTTTCCAATGTGAATGTAGTTATACACCGTGGGCCCACACACATACATATTCACCGTCCCAGGATGGACGGGTTTAAACGGTTCAATTTGGTGGGTTAAAGTGTTAAAAATACGCATGGGTTGCCCCTTTTCTTAAAGTCACGTTTATTGTATCACACCGCCGATAAGCGGATAAAAAAAACAGGAACGAAACGTTCCTGTTATTCGGCTTGACGTTCGACGTTGGCCGCTTGGGGTCCGCGGTCACTGTCATTGACTTCAAACGTGACTTTTTCGCCTTCGTTTAATGTTTTAAAGCCTTCGACATTGATGGCGCTGTAATGCACGAAAATATCTTGCCCTTCCTCATCGGTGATGAAGCCATAGCCTTTTTCGGCATTAAACCATTTTACTGTACCTGTCATGAATCGAGAATTCTCCTTTAAAAATATAAATATGCAATATTATATCACAGAAAAATTAAGATGAAACGACCCACTGTAGGGATTTTTCTAAGCGTTCAAGTATGGTCTCAAAGCCCAATAAATGCATCAATTTAGGCAGTTCAGGCCCGTGCATGGACGCGGTGGTCGCAATCCTTAATGGCATGAACAACATTTTGCCTTTGGCACCTGTTTTTTGGCCACTTTCTTTGATCCATGCTTTGAGCGTAGCGGGATCAAAATGATGGGGATCCAGACCGTCTTTAAAGGTTTGTAGTAGGACTTTAACGCCTTCTTCTTGCATCAACGTGCGCATTTCTTCGTCCCACTCAAACGGCGCATTTAAAAAGCTTTCGGTTAACGGCACAATCTCTTGCCCGTACGTGGTCCGCTCTTGGAAAACGTCAAGCAGTGAATCCACCCAGGCCTCATCCTGATCGGTGATGAGCCCAGCCGCTTCTAAATGCGGTTTCGTGTAGGTTTTGAAGGTTTCTAAATCCAAATTTTTGAGCGTTTGGTGGTTGATGAATTGCAATTTTTGCGGGTCAAAGGTGGCGGGATGATTGGACAGTTTTTCCGCCGAAAACACTTCAATGAGTTCGGCCGGAGTTAATAGTTCTTGTTCACCCGGTGAAAAGCCGAGCAACGCAATGAAATTAAATAAGGCTTCCGGCGCATAGCCTAGGTTCTTATATTGTTCGATGAACTGGATGATATCGCCATCGCGTTTGGAGAGTTTCTTACCGTGTTGATTGACGATGAGGGTCATGTGCCCATAGGTGGGAACGTCCCATCCTAAGGCGTGATAAATCATCATCTGGCGGGGCGTGTTGGTGATGTGATCTTCCCCTCTTAACACGTGCGTGATTTCCATGAAATGATCGTCCACGGCACAGGCGAAATTATACGTTGGAATGCCATTTTGTTTGACCATCACCCAGTCGCCAATGTCTTCGCTTTTGAAGGTGACCTCGCCTTTGACTAAGTCATGGAACGTGTAGGTTTGATTTTCAGGCACCAAAAAGCGAATGGCATAGGGTTTATCTTGCTCGGGAGCGTGCAGACATTTTCTCGAATAATGATATTTGTCTTCGCCGCGGGCGATTTGGGCCGCTTTTTCGGCTTCAAGTTCTTCTTTGGTGCAATAGCACTTGTACGCGTGCCCTTGATCCATGAGTTGTTGGGCAACGGCTTGGTAAATATCCAAGCGTTCGAGTTGGCGGTATGGGCCATAATCGCCCGGCCGATCAATGGATTCATCCCAATCAATGCCCAACCACTTGAGCATGCTGAGTTGATTTTCGATGCCGGTATCGACATTGCGCTCCGTATCCGTGTCTTCAATCCGAACGATCATTTGACCGCCGGTTTTTCTCGCAAATAAATAGTTAAAAAGCGCCGTCCGGGCGTTTCCAATGTGTAAAAATCCGGTGGGACTGGGCGCATATCGTACGCGATTTGGCATGCATGCCTCCTTGTCAACGTGTTTTATTATAGTACACTTCTTCATGCCCCTTCAAGCCAAAAAAAAGCACGGAGTTTCCGTGCTTTTTTGAAATGCCATTAACGTTTCGAGAATTGGGGAGAACGACGTGCTTTCTTAAGCCCGTATTTCTTCCGTTCTTTGACCCGTGGGTCACGGGTGATGAGCCCAGCGGGTTTTAAGACTTTTCGGTATTCAGGGTTCACTTCCAATAAGGCGCGGGTGATGCCTAAACGAATCGCCCCGGCTTGACCGGAAATGCCGCCGCCTTGAACGTTGACGGAAATATCGAAATTACCTTCATTGCTCGTGAGCGTTAAGGGTTGGGACACATCCAAACGAATGGATGCGGATGGGACGTACTCTTCAAAGGAACGACCATTGATCTCAAGTTTTCCAGCTCCCGGGGTCATAATGACACGGGCGATGGAGCGCTTGCGACGGCCGGTGCCACGATAAATGACTTCTTTTGCCATGCGCGTCCTCCTAACCTTTCAACGTATACACGACAGGTTTTTGAGCCGCATGAGGATGCGTATCACTCGCATATACAAAACATTTTTTGAACATCTCTTTGCCGAGTGTTCCTTTGGGTAACATGCCTTTGATGGCTTTTTCCAGTAAGCGTTCTGGGAATTTATCACGTAACACTCTGGCGCTCATCTCGCGAAGTCCGCCTGGATATTGAGAGTGTGAGTAATATGTCTTTTGATCCCATTTGCTGCCGGTAAGTTCTACTTTATCCGCATTGATGATGACGACGTAATCGCCCGTATCCACATGCGGCGTGTAAGTAGGTTTGTGTTTGCCTCGCAACAAGGAAGCAACTTCTGTGGAAATACGACCGAGGCGTTGGCCTGCGGCGTCGACGACCAACCATTTCGGGTCAACCGTGCTTTTGTTCGCCATGAATGTTTTCATAGCAGCCTCCTATTTAATATATTGTGAGGGCTAAAAGTGTGGAGATAAAAATGTACCGGACAATATAATAGCCCAGCCCCGCGTATATGTCAAACGGTTTTACGCGTTTATTTGACTAAATCTCCGGGATTTAAGCGGTCGAGTTCGACCACTTCTAAGGTCTTCATCGTTGGAGCCGGCCAGAAGCATGCCTTCCGATAACTCACCGCGTAATTTAACCGGTTTTAAGTTCGCCACCACGATGACTTTTTTGCCCACCATCGCTTCGGGCGTGTAATGCCCGGCAATGCCGGAGACAATTTGTCGAGGTTTTTCTTCGCCCAAATCGACGGTTGAGACCAATAACCGATCGGCATTCTCATGGGCTTTGCAGGCCGTAATCACGCCCACTCTTAAATCCAGTTTGGCAAAATCATCAATCGTAATTTCTGCTTTGATGGGAATCCCTTCTTTCTTCGGGGCTTCTTGCGTCGTTGCGCTTTTGAGCGCGTCCAGTTCTTGGGCGACATCCAAACGTGGAAACAGCGGGGTCACAGTCTTCGCCACACGGTAAACGGGTTTGAATCCATAGATGCGTGCCGCGAAGACTGTCGCGTCTTCGTCCACATTCAAGTCTTTAAAGAGCTGTTGACTGGAATCATGCATCACAGGTTGTAATAGGGTACCAATGACGCGTAATGCCTCCAATAAATGATACAAGACATTTTCTAAGGTGTCTTTGGCCGCGGGATCTTTGGCCAACACCCAGGGGGTGGTTTCATCGATGTATTTATTGGCTCTAGAGATCAGGCTGAACACCACTTGCACAGCTTCAGCCGGTTTATACGCATCCATCAAGGCGTCGTAGTCTTGAACGGTGCTTTCGATTTTTTTCTCAAGCGCCGCGTCCACGTCTGTCGGTGCATTTTTTTGCGTGACTTCGCCGCCAAAATATTGATTGACCATGGCAATGGAGCGGTTGAGCAAATTGCCAAAGTCATTGGCAAGATCAAAATTGAGTCGCTCCAAAAACGCATCAGGGGCAAACAGACCGTCGCTGCCAAAAGGCAACTCCCGGATCATGTAATAGCGCATCGCATCAAGCCCGTACCGATGGATAAACGGTTCGGGATAAATCGCGCCTCCTTTGGATTTACTCATCTTCCCATCTTTCATCATGTACCAGCCATGCGCATACAGCTTAAAGGTAATGGGAATGTCCAGTGCCATCAACATGATGGGCCAGTAAATGGCGTGGAAGCGTAATATATCTTTGCCCACCACATGTAAGACTTCATCGCCGTTCCAGTATTTGTCATAAAGCATGGGGTCTTGATCCAATACCCCCAGTGCGGAGACATAATTGGTTAAGGCATCCAACCAGACATAAACGACATGTTTGGGATCCGACACGACTTTGATCCCCCAATCAAAGGTGGTTCTGGAGACACTGAGGTCGTTCAGGCCGCTTTCGATGAACGCCAGCACTTCATTGCGTCTGGATTCTGGCTGGATAAAATCCGGATGATCCACGATGAAATCGTGAAGTTTCTTTTCGTATTTCGAGAGTTTTAAAAAGTAGCTCTCTTCTTTTAAGGTTTGCGTGGGCCGACCGCAATCCGGGCAGAGATGATCTTCGCCCACTTGGGTGTCGGTGAAGAAGGATTCACAATGCATGCAGTAATGCCCTTCATAATGCCCTAAATAGATGTCTTTTTGCTTCAGCAATTGCTCAAAAAAGGTCTGAACAACGGTCTTATGACGTTTTTCGGTGGTCCGTATGAAATCGTCGTATTCGATGTCCATCAATGCCCAAAGGTCTTTGGTTTCTTGGGCAATTTTGTCGACGTGATCTTGCGCAGGAATCCCAGCCGCTTCCGCCGAGGTTTCGACCTTTTTCCCGTGTTCATCCATGCCGGTTAAATAATACGTATCAAACCCTTGCAAAGACTTATACCGTTTAAGCACGTCACAGTAAAGGGTCGTGTAGGCGTTGCCGATGTGCAGTTTCCCGCTCGGATAATAAATCGGCGTTGTGATATAGAAGGTTTTACTTTGAGCCATCTTCTGCCTCTTTCTTGTACTGTTGATAAGCCATGTAGACCGTATTTTTCTTAAGATTTCTCACATGGGCGACTTCTTTAATGGCGTCTTTTTCTGAGAGTCCATCGGCCATCAAAAGTTCGACATGCGATGCGTAGTCATCGTCCAGTTCGATCGGACGATGATTGCCTTCGACTATGATAACATATTCGCCGCGTGGTGCCTTGATTTCAAGGTCCTTGGCAAGCGTTAAATGCAAATGTTCTTCGAATTTTTTTGTCAGTTCTCGGCCGATGTAAATGGGCCGTTCCCCAAGGCCTTCAAAGAGCGCCTTTAACGTCGCATTGATGCGATGTGGGGCTTCATAAAATACCAAAAGCCCGGGCATGGCTTTAAGCCGGTTTAAAAGGGCTTTCTGAGCTTTTTTCTGGGTCGGGATGAAGCCAATAAAGGTAAATTCATGCATGGGAAAAGGGCTTGCGACCAGGGCCGTCAGTAACGCCGACGCGCCGGGAATGGGCACGATCTTGATGTGGGCCTCCACCGCTTTTGCGATCAGGGTATCTCCTGGGTCTGAAAGGCGTGGCGTCCCCGCATCGGAGACCAAAGCGACCGACTGACCGGCCAAGCATTTCGCGATGACGGTGTCGCTTTTCCCCATTTCATTGTGCTGGTGATAACTGTCAAGCGGAGTCTCAATCATGTAGTGATTCAATAATTTTTTCGTCTGCCTCGTGTCTTCGGCATAAATGATGTCGACGGTTTTTAAAAGGTCCACCGCCCGGTAGGTCATATCGGCCAGATTGCCGATGGGCGTGGCCACTAGATATAAGATGCCTTCACTCATTTTGCATCCTCGTAATGAAAGATTTTCCGGACTTCTTGGGTGTATTGATCATCGTCATCATGGACATAAAGGGGTGGGATAAGTGTGAGTCCTGGTTGGCCTTGGAAGGTGGCTTCACCGAGGAATGACGTCGCATTTTTTTGGGCTTTCGGGTGCACAAACCGCATCCGCTTTAAGGCAAATCCATGGGCGGTTAACGACGTGATGATTTCACTCATCCGCTCCACGCGATGAATGAAGAAAAACGTCCCTTGATTGGCGAGCACATATTTCACCGCCTTTAAGATATCTTCCCACGTCACGGCCACTTCATGGCGCATGATGCGTTTGGTTTCTTGCGTGTTCAAGGGACTTTGTTCGTGCATTTTAAAAAACGGAGGATTGACGGTCACCGCCTCAAACGATTGGGCCTCAAACACATCCTGAATGGATTTAATGTCCGCCTGTTTAAAGGTGAGTTGCTGCGAGAGCGCATTGATTTTCGCGTTGGATTGGGCCAACTCTACCAAGGCCGGTTGAATATCAATGCCGGTAATGGGAAGGGTAGTTTTGGTGGATAAATATAGCGGGATGGGCCCTGCCCCAGTGCCGAGATCAAGGATGGACTGCATCCGCTTTTTTTCGGTAAAAAAATCAGCAAGTAAGATTGAATCCAGTGAAAATGGAAGATAATCTGAGTCTTGCTGAATCTTTATTGTTTTTAAGCCAAGGAGATAATGGGTCTCAACCGGCATCACTGATACGTCTCTTTCATTTGAATGAGCTCATCGACTTTATACGTATGGACGCCTTTGTTTTCGATGTATACGCGAACCGTTTGCTCCAAGATATTCATGGAAAGGACTTTGCCTTTGCCATCTTTGGAGGTGACCATGGAGTGTTCTTTGGGCATGCCTTTTTTGCTTTCGGTGTACATCTCATCTTCATAGCGCAAGCAACAGAGTAATTTCCCGCACAATCCAGAGATATTCACGGGATTTAGGGCTAAGTTTTGATTCTTCGCCATTTTGATGGAGACTGCTTCGAACTCACCCAAAAAGGTATTGCAGCACAAAATCAATCCACACGGACCGATGCCTCCAAGATGTTTGGCAGAGTCGCGAGACCCCACTTGCTTAAGTTCAATACGCGTTTTGAATTGGTAGGCTAAATCTTTGACGAGGTGTCTAAAATCCACCCGACCATCCGCATAAAACTCAATCAAAAGTTTGGACCGGTCTAGCGTGTATGAGGCATTGAGCAACTTCATGGTCAGTTGATGTTTATCGATCAGATGTTGCGTCTCTTTTAAAATGCCCGCAACGGCTTCATCGTTTTCTTGAGCCGCTTGAATATCGTCCGGTGTGGCCCGTCTTAAAATGGGTTTAACCGTTTTGATGAGTGGATCATCCACCAAGGTTTTTTCTGGCTCAATGACTTCGGCAAGCTCGATGCCACGGACCGTTTCGACCACAATTTTTTCACCCAATTCATAGGTGTCATTTTGGGGGTCAAAATAATATTTTTTTCCAACGGGTTGGAACCGTATCCCAATCACATCTTTTTTCAAATGACATCGCCTCTTTCGATCATTAACGCCCAATTATCCAGTGCCAAACTGAGATGGATGGGTTTCTCACATTTTTCTTTTAAGGCCAACGTTTCATTCCAGATTGTGAGCAAAGCGTCATAATCATAGGCCTCGGCCGTCTTTTCCAGTGAGGAAGNAACNTCACAAAAAACGGCTTTATCGCTTGCTTTTAGTTTAGCATATAACAGATCTTTAAGATAGAGCATGAAGACATCCAGGAATTGGATNACCGCCCCTTTATCCCGATCTAATTCGGGCCAATAATCCCGCATTTTTTTGAGGATGGATGGCCCATCCGTATCTCGAGCGAGCACCCGGGGGATGTGATCGAGCAAATGGGTGAATTCATCGCTTTCAATCGCTTCTTGCGCACGGTCAATGTTGTGCCAAAGGGCTGCTGCCACCGAACTCGCTTGACGCGGAGCACCCGAAGCGATGAGCTGATTGAAAATCGCTTCATTCGACCCCGAGCTGACGGTGATCAGTTGACTGCGCGAGAGAATCGTGGGCAGCAGTGAAAGCGCATCGGAGGTGACTAAGATGCCATAAATGTTGGCATGCGGTTCTTCCAAAAATTTGAGTAATGCGTTGGCCGCATATCCGTTCATTTTCTCCGCATCAAAAATCACATAGATTTTCGGGCCGGCTTCGATGGCGGTTTGATTGAAATCATGTTGTAAAGCGAGGATGTCCTCTTTGGAAATGGCGGTTTTGGTCGATTCAATGACTTTCACATTGGGATGCGTCAGATGAAAAATCCGCGGATCTTTTTCGCCAGGGGTTTGCCCATGACACATGATTTCTGCGGCCATTTCTAACGCCAGATCTTGCACGCGAACATCTTGAGATCCCTCTAAGATAAGCGCATGCGAAAGCCGGGACTTAAGCAGTCCTTTTTTAATTCGGTTTAAGGGCACTTCATGGGCGGGATGAGGGGTTATTTCAGCCAAAAAATCATCCTTCGTCTAAGATTTCACGGATGGCATCGGAAGAGACTTGATCCATGGGTTGATTGCCTTCAATGACTTTGATGCGATTGGGTTCAAGCTCGGCCAGTTGTAAGTAGCCTTCATACACTTTTTGATGGAACTCAAGGGTTTCTAAATCCAGTCGGTCCATCTCCCGTTGATTGGACTTCACACGGGAAAGTCCCACTTCGGGTTTGACATCGATAAAGAGCGTTAAATCTGGAATCAAATCTTCGATGGCAAAAAGGTTGAGCGCGTAAACTTCTTCAATGCCTAAGCCTCTGGCGACCCCTTGATACGCAAGCGATGAATCGATGTATCGGTCGCATAATACCACCTTGTTCGCGTCCAGCGCAGGTCGGATGACTTCCACCACGTGCTGCCGCCTTGAAGCCGCAAACAACATCGCTTCGGTGCGCGCATCCATCGACTCATCCACAAAATCAAGGAGTAATGATCGGATGCGCTCAGACAGCACAACCCCACCGGGTTCACGCGTCACTAAAACGTCATATCCTTGGGCTTTTAACGCTTTTTCTACTTCTTTAATGACCGACGTTTTTCCGGACCCTTCAGGGCCTTCAAACGTGATAAATTTTTTCATAGATTCAACTGCCTCATTCGTAATCACAATAGAATAGTGTACGTTCTTTATAATATCACTGAAACCCTTTATTTGAGGATGTGGCGGGTAAAAATGCCATATTTTTCACTGTAATCTCCACTTAAAGACTGTTATAATGTAAGGGCATACATTCATTTTTTAAATCGTATGGACAAGAAAGGGTGGGCTTATGAAGCAATATGATGTGAATCAAATGAGAACCGTCGCCGTGGTCGGACATTCCGGAACGGGGAAGACGAGCTTTGTTGAATCTGTGCTTTATTTAACNGGCACAAAATCGGAAAAAGGNACGGTGGAAAAACATACCACAACATCGGACTACCTTCCCGAAGAACACGAAAAACTCGCGTCCTTTTCTACCAGTCTCGTTCCCGTTGAGTATCAAGATTACAAAATCAATTTTCTCGATACCCCTGGCAATGAAGAGTTCGTCAACGAACTCTATCAAGCGTTAAGTGTGGTCAAAGGCGCGGTATTAGTGATCGATGGCACGAAAGGCATCGATATTGGATCGGAACGTGTTTTAACCGAACTCAATGCGCGCAACATTCCCACAGTCATTTACGTCAACAAAATGGACCAACCCAACGTTAAATTTGAAAAAATCATTGACTCCATTCGCGATGTCATCGGCTATCAAGCCGTTCCCTTCTTATGGCCCGTCGTCAAAGATGAAACCTTTAAAGGGTACGTCAACTTAGTGGATATGAACGAAAAACTGCATGAAGGCGATTCCAGTCATATCCAAGACATTGAGCCCGCATTCATGAGTGCGGTCGAACCGTTGCGTCAAAAAATCGTAGAGTCGGTGGCTGAAACCAGTGAAGCCCTCTTCGATAAACATTTTGCGGGCGAAACTTTGACCCAAGAAGAAATCTATGAAGGCTTGCGAAAAGGCGTTTTAGATGGTGATCTCAAACCCATTGTCTTTGGATCGGCCAGTCATGATATCGGCGTCAATGCGTCGCTGGATATCATCAAAAATTTCATGCCCGCGCCCAATGATTTAAAACCGAAAGTCGGGAAAAATCCTGAGACCGACGCCGAAGAAAACCGTCAAACAGCGAACGATGCGCCGTTTTCAGCGTACGTCTTTAAAACCACGGTTGACCCCTTCATGGGCGCCGTCAGTTTAATCAAAGTGTTCTCAGGGGAACTCAAATCCGGCAGTGAAGTCAAACTCTCTTCTGGCGAAAAAATTAAACTCGGCAACGTCTTTAGTTTGCGAGGGAAAGAACAAATTCAAGTCGACGCACTGAGTGCGGGAGACATTGGGGCGGTGGCCAAGGTGGAAGAACTCTCCACCGGTGAAACCCTCTCCGATCCCAAAGCCCCCATCCGCTTTGATGGTCCCACCTTACAAACTCCGACCATGTACATCGGCATTCATCCCAAAAACACCAGCGATGATAATAAACTTTCCTCGGTGTTGGCCAAGTTAAAACTCGAAGATCCTTCGGTCGAAATCATCCGTAACCCTGAAACCGCTCAGCTGCTCATTGGGTGTCAAGGGCTGACCCACATTGGGTACATTGTCGATAAGATGAAAAATCTGTATAAACTGGAAGTCGAAACGAGCGATCAAAAGATTGTCTACCGCGAGACGATTAAGAAAAAAGGCGATGCGGAAGGCCGCCACAAGAAACAATCGGGGGGCGCCGGTCAATTTGGGGTCGTCAAAATGCGTTTTGAACCCCTCAATCCCAACGAAAAAGAATTTGAGTTTGCTGAAGAAGTGCACGGGGGAAGTGTCCCGAAAAACTACTTCCCAGCCGTGGAAAAAGGGCTCATTGAAACCTTCCAAAAAGGGCCCCTTGCGGGCTTCCCAGTCATTGGGGTGAGGGCCGTGCTTTATGATGGAGCCTATCACGATGTCGATTCCAATGAAATTTCCTTTAAAATGGCTGCCAATTTGGCATTTAAAAATGCCCTTGACCAAGTGAAACCGACCATCTTAGAACCTGTGATGCACGTGGATATCACGGTGAAAGATGACTACGTGGTGAAGTCATGGGCGATGTGAATAAACGCAGGGGCCGTGTCCTCGGGATGGAACCCTTAGACGGTGGGCGCCAAAAAATCGCCGCGGAAATTCCCGAAGCGGAAATCGTCAAATACACCATGGACCTCAAAGCCATGACCCAAGGCTCAGGCGCATTCACACGTCGGTTTGAACGCTATGAAGAAGTGCCAGAAACCATGGTCACTAAAATTGTGGAATCTCACGCCCAATCATAACCAAAAAAAACCCCTCGCTTCGGCGAGGGGTTAATATTGAATGGCGTATAAATAGAGCCCTTCAGCGGGCGCTAAATATTTTTTCATGGTACGCTCAGGATGGGCCAATCCGTCTTGAATGGTGGGCCCGTCAAAATGAAGCGCCGCCCCAATCATCATCCGAATCATATGACGCAAAAATCCTTGACCGGTGATTTCTAACGTGTACGCATCGTCGGCCCTTATTTTTAAGTCGACCGACTGAATGGTTCTCACGGTGTTTTTTGCATCCTTGGCTTTCGCAAAATTTCTAAAATCATGCGTCCCCTCAAAGTGTTTCATCCGAGCTTCGAACGCTGCGATGTCATCCACGGGCAAGACGCTTTTTTTATGCATGAATGCCACGTCTTTTTGCAGGCTAAACTGATAAAGATAGGTTTTTTCTTTCACGTCATAGCGGGCATGGAAAAACGGGGATACGGCGTGCACATCGTTAATGACAATGTCTTTAGGTGCCATTTGATTCAGCATCTGTTTGATTTTTTCTGGGGCCATCGGAAAAGGGATATCGAAATGGGCCACGGCGCCTAAAGCATGCACGAGGGCATCGGTTCTCGATGCCGGGGTGATGAAGACGTCGCTTTGGAATAGATGCTTCAACATATTTTCCAGTTCGTGTTGGATGGTGGGATCGTGCGGTTGAATTTGCGACCCTGAATAAAGGGTTCCATCGTAGCCATACACCATCGCCATCCGCGCGTGGGTGGGGGCACTGGCGATCAGGTCGAGCCGGGTGATGGTTTCCCCGTCCATTTTCACACGCAGCCACTGCGCATCGCGCCGGACAATGACCCAAGAATATTCCGGCGTAATCGTGAAATCTTCCGCGGTGAGCGAAGTGATAAAGGCCTCCGCTTCCGGCCAAGCGATGGGGTCAAACGAGGCATCGAGCAAAAGCGCATCTGGAGCTAAGTGGTGCTTAAACTTTTCAGGCGCTTTCAGCCACGCGTTTAAACGCGCCAAATCTACCATAAAATTCTCACTCCAATGGAGGCGACCATTAAGACCAGTGAAACCACTAAGACGGTGGTATCTAACGGTTTCCACGTGAGTTGATTCAACCGAGTCCTGGGCTTTCCAGGCACAAAACAACGCGCTTCCATGGCGTTGGCCAGTTCATCCGATCGTTGAAATGAAATGATAAACATGGGCACGAGTAAGGAGATGATTTGCACGATTTTTTCTTTGAATTTTCCTTCTTGGAAATCCACGCCTCGGGACGCTTGGGCCAGGATGATTTTATTGGCCTCATCGAGGAGGGTGGGAATATACCTGAGGGAAATCCCAATGATCATCGCAATTTCTTCGGTGTTGACCTTGACGATTTTTAACGGTTTTAAGACCCGTTCCAAGCCGAGGTTTAAATCGGTGGGCTTGGTCGTAATCGTGAGGATGGTCGAAAGCGTCACGATGATGACCAATCGCAGAAGAATAAACACCGCAAAAAAGAGGCCTTCTTCATAAATCGCAATCGTATATCCCCCAAACGACCGTAAAAAGTCACCTGCGAGAGCACCGTTAATATGGCCGCCAGGGCCAGTAAAAAACTCAGAAACGTAAACGATGTCCACCGTTTGCCATAAAACCAGGCGATGAAAATCAAGCCTGCAAGGCTCACATTTAAAGGATCAAAGTCTAAGACGAGCGTCGTCAGGAGTCTTCCTTGCGTATTAAATAGAATTTGAAACACAAAGGTGAAAATGAGTAAAAAGAGTAACGGCCTCAGGCCAAAATAAACTTTTTTGATGCTGATTTTTCCCAGCGGTAAAAGCACTAAAATGCCCGCCAGAGCGCCCACCATGACCCAGAGCTCGTCAATGACGAATACGGCCACAAACAGTAAAAATAAAGCGATGAGTTTGACTCGGGGGTCCATCCGGTAAAGAAATGAATCCCCTGGAATGTAGCGTCCAATGACGATGTTTTTCATGATTGGCCCTCACGGATGATGGCGTCAATGAGTTCATCGGGGGTGGTCACGGGGTCTTTAAAGGAATGATGGGTTTTGAGATATTGCATGACTTTGAAGCGGTCGGGCACATCCATTTTCCAGTCTGCCAGTTCCGGCCGTTGGAATAAAGCGTGCGGGGTCCCATCAAAAACCAGCGACCCTGCTTTCATGACCAACACACGCTTGGCGTAGCGTTCCACCCAGTTCATGTCGTGGGTGATGAATACGATGGACGTATGGGTCCGGTTCTGAATGGATGTGAAGACATCCATGAGCATTTCTTGCGATTTCGGATCGAGGCCACTGGTGGGTTCATCGAGCACTAAGATATCGGGTTCCATCGCCAAAATGCCCGCAATGGACACGCGTTTTTTCTCGCCCCCTGAAAGATGAAACGGGCTGCGAGCTTCAAACGATTCATCCAGCCCCACCAACCGTAAAGCGTCTTTCGCTTTTTGAATGGCGGCTTCTTCTGAAAGGCCAAAGTTTTTAGGCGCGAAAGCGACGTCTTTTAAGACGGTCTCTTCAAACAGTTGATATTCCGGAAATTGAAAGACCAATCCGATGCGTTTTCGGATGGGGGTTTTTTTAATTTTTTTATCTTTGAAGGTTTCGGCCGTCAGGGTCACATCAAAAAGCTGGGCTTCTCCCGATGTGGGCGCCATCAGCGCATTAAAGTGTTGGACCAGTGTTGATTTTCCGGAACCTGTTTCCCCCACCAAAGCGATGAATTCATCGTTGGCTTGGATCGTTAGACTGACATTTTTCAAAGCTTCAAACGGGGGTTGATTGATGCTTTGGTACACATGACTTACAGCGTGAAGGCGGATTCCCATAATAAGGCCTCCCATGCGTCGGTCAGACGATTTTTTTCTGCCAAAGTGTTCATTATTTTAAACGGTTCTAAAAGGGTCAGATTGGCGGTGGTTAATAGCGCTTCATCCCGGAGGATTTCTTTCGGGGTGCCCAGTTTTAACACACGGCCTTCATGCATGACGATGACGCGGTCGGCATTTAACGTTTCTTTGAGATCGTGTGTGATCGAAAGAATCGTTTTGCCCGCTTTTTTGAGATCGTTCATGATTGTCATCATGGTCTGTCTGCCGGTGGGATCGAGCATCGATGTGGCCTCATCAAAAATGATCAATTCAGGATGCATCGCGAGCGTGCCCGCAATGGCCACGCGTTGCTTTTGACCGCCGGATAATTGTGCCGGTTCTTTGTCTAAATAGGCGTCCATCCCAACGGCTTGGGCATAGGTCTCAATCCGCGCAATCATCTCTGGGTAAGGGACTTGCAGATTTTCCAACCCAAACGCGATGTCATCTTTGACGGTCACGCCGACAAATTGATTGTCCGGGTTTTGGAAAATGATGCCGATTTTTTCCCGGATTTCATGCACGGATGCCTCACTCAACCGCTCCCCGCCCACATCAATGGTGCCCGAAGGCACGGGTAAAAGTCCCATGATCAGCTTGGCCAAGGTCGATTTTCCAGAGCCATTGGGCCCGACAATGCTGATCCATTCACCCGCTTCAAGCGAAAAAGACACGTCCTGAATGGCGGGCGTGTTTCCGTAACTAAAATGGACGTGATTGAGCGTAAGGTATGACACGAGGGCCACCTCCTAAAAAACAAAATGCGAGCCGTAAGCTCGCATTTGAGGGTTATTCAACAAATTCAATGATGGCCATTTCGGTGGCGTCGCCACGGCGCGGTCCAAGTTTGTAAACGCGGGTATATCCGCCCGCCCGGTCTTGGAACCGAGGTGCAATGTCATCGAAGAGCTTTTGCAGCGCATTTTGGGTGTCATTGGCTGAAATAAACCGCACGGTTTGAGCCGCTTGGCGTCTGGATGCGAGGGTGTTTTTCTTCCCTAATGTGACCATTTTATCGGCCAGACGTTTGAGTTCTTTGGCTTTGGTGTACGTGGTTTCAATGCGTTCGTGCACAATGAGCTGGGTGACTAAGTCTCTCAGCATCGCTTTCCGTTGATCGGAACGACGATTTAATTTCGTATAACCTGTCATAATTTCCTCCTACTGAGACCTTGCGAGTGAAAGTCCGAGATCGTTGAGTTTTACTTTGACTTCTTTGAGTGATTTTTTACCTAAATTGCGAACTTTCATCATGTCTTCTTCTGATTTACGTGTCAACTCATCCACGGTGTTGATGCCCGCACGTTTCAGACAATTGTAGCTCCTCACAGACAAGTCAAGATCTTCAATTTGCATCTCTAAAATCTGGGAATTTTGCGCGGTTTCTCGTTCCATCATGTAAGAGTGTTCGGGATCCAGTTCGGAAAGTTCAACGACCACATTCAAGTGATCAATCATCATCCGAGCCGCCATGCCGATGGCATCTTGGGGACTGATCGATCCGTTGGTCTCAACTTCCAATAAGAGTTTATCTAAATCCGCACTGTCTTCGACGCGGGTTTTATCCACGGAATACATGACCCGAGTGACGGGGGTATAAATACTGTCAATGGGAATGACCCCCACGGCTTTATTGAACTGCTTGTTTTGTTCGGCACCCACATAGCCAATGCCACGACGCGCCGTCATGGTCATCCGGAAGGTGCCCGATTGAACGGTGACAATTTCTAAATCCGGGTTAATGACTTTGATTTCATCGTCGGGGAGTTTGATGTCTCCCGCCGTCACGACTTTAGGACCTTTGACATCGATTTCTAAGACCTTTTCCACGTCGGGATCGGACGAATCGATGGCTAAAATCACATCTTTTAAATTTAAGACGATGCCCGTGACATCTTCCACCACGCCTTCGATGGCCGAAAATTCATGTTGAACGCCATCAATTTGGCAATTGACAATGGCGGCACCGGGGAGTGATGAGAGTAAGATACGACGCAGAGAGTTTCCAAGCGTCATCCCATATCCCCGTTCGAGTGGAGATATTTCAAAGCTGGATTTCGTGACCACGTCGCCGCCTTGAACATCTAAGACTTTGATAAAGGGCTTTTCAAACATTAAGTCTTTCAAATTGCGAACCTCCTAAAATTGGGTTTATGGGTGTTATCCACGAGGCCGTTTTGGGGGACGACATCCGTTGTGAGGGACCGGCGTCACATCTTTAATCGATGTGATGTTAAGGCCCGCGGTTTGTAAGGAACGGATGGCGGCTTCACGGCCAGGCCCAGGGCCTTTGACGGTGACATCGACCCGTTGGACCCCATGATCCATCGCGGCTTTGGCACACGCTTCAGAAGCGATTTGCGCCGCATATGGGGTGGATTTTCTCGACCCTTTAAACCCTAAAGCACCCGCACTCGTCCATGAGATGGCGTTGCCTTGAGGATCGGTGATGGTAATGATCGTATTGTTAAAGGTGGAGTGAATGTGTGCCACTCCACTGGGAATATTCTTTTTGACACGACGTTTACGTGTTCCTTTTCTAACTGCCATAGTGTCCTCCTATTTCCGCTTATTCGCGACGGTGCGTCTTGGCCCTTTACGGGTTCTTGAGTTGTTACGCGTGTTTTGTCCACGGGTGGGAAGCCCACGACGATGGCGAATGCCACGGTATGAGCCAATTTCTTGGAGTCGTTTAATGTTGAGCGCAACTTCACGACGTAAATCACCTTCGGTTTTCACTTTGGCGATTTCTTCACGAATGCGTTTGAGTTCATCTTCCGATAAGTCTTTGACGCGGGATTCTTCTGAGACGCCGGCCGCAGCGAGCACTTTTTGGGACGTTGATTTGCCGATGCCAAAAATATAGGTCAGTGAAATCACTACGCGCTTATCATTGGGAATATCTACACCTGATATACGTGCCATAATCTGGCCTCCTTAACCTTGTCTTTGCTTATGTTTGGGATTTGAGCAGATGACCATGACTCTGCCTTTGCGTTTAACCACTTTGCATTGGTCGCACATTTTTTTTACGGATGGTCTTACTTTCATAGGGATGTGCCTCCTTTGGCTTTTACCATTATTTATGCCGGTAGGTGATGCGCCCACGTGTTAAATCATAGGGAGACATCTCCACTGTGACGCGATCGCCAGGTAAAATGCGTATGTAATACATGCGGATTTTACCTGAAACGTGAGCTTTGATCTTATGTCCGTTGGGCAATTCAACGAGAAATTGGGTATTGGGAAGTGCTTCAACCACTTTCCCTTCAAATTCAATTTTTTCTTCTTTACTCATAGAACCTCCTTAAAGGATCGTTAAGAGAACGGGCGCTGCTTCGGTGATTAAGACGGTGTGTTCATAATGCGCGCTTGGCTGATGATCGAGCGTCACCGCGGTCCATCCATCGGCGAGGACCTTGACTTCTTTGTGGCCCAAATTGATCATCGGTTCAATCGCGAGCGTCATGCCTTTTTTCAGTTTCGGCCCTTGATGCGGCGGCCCAAAGTTCGGAACTTGCGGCGCTTCGTGCAAGGCTTTGCCTATGCCATGGCCGACAAATTCTCGGACCACACTCATGCCGTGCCGTTCCGCATAGGTTTGAATGGCGTGAGAAATATCGGAAAGGTGATTCCCGGCTTTCGCCATGTCTAACCCGGCATAAAGCGAGCCTTCGGTGACTTGCATTAAAGTCTGAATGGATGCATCCACATCCCCAACGGCATAGGTCCACGCGGAATCGCCGTGATAACCTTGATAATACGCACCGATGTCAACTTTGAAGACATCGCCTTCTTTCAATGTGCGGCTGGACGGAATGCCATGAACCACTTCATCATTGACGGAGGTGCAAGCACTTCCTGGGAACCCCCCATAGCCTTTGAACGAAGGCGTGGCGCCGTGAGCGGTGATGACCGATTCCACCAATTGATCGATGAATTCGGTGGTGATGCCCGGTTGGATGGCCTCTTTGACGGCTTGATGAGCGAGCGCCACAATGCGGCCTGCTTCGCGCATGATGGCCACTTCTCGTGGGCTTTTTAAGATAATCATAGATGGGTTTCCAATAACGTCTGAATGTCTCGATACACCGCATCAAAGCTTTTTTCGCCGTTCACTTCATAGAGAATGCCTTGCGCATCGTAATAATCAATCAGCGGTTTCGTCTTTTCTTTGTAAATATCCAGTCGGTTTCTCACCGACTCATGCTTGTCATCTTCGCGCTGGTAAAGCACCCCGCCGCATGCGTCACAGACCCCTTCTTTTTGCGGAGGTTTGTAGTCCACATGATACGTGGCCCCGCAAATCGAGCAGGAGCGTCGGCCCACCATGCGGTTTAATATGACGGCATCGGAGACGACAATTTGGATGACCGCATCCAGCTTGGTTTGTTCCACCTCGAGCATCTCATCGAGGGCTTCCGCTTGCGTGATGGTCCGTGGGAAGCCGTCTAAGAGAAAGTTTTTCTCGACGTGATTGACAAAGAGTCTGCGGCGGACAATCTCGATGGTAATCTCATCGGAGACCAGATGCCCATCGCGAATAAATTCCATGGCCAACAGGCCCAGGGATTCTTTTTTTCGGTAGGATTCGCGGAACATGTCACCCGTTGAAATATTGGCCAGGTGATAGTCTTCAACGATTTTCTTCGCTTGCGTTCCTTTTCCGGCACCCGGAGGTCCCATCATGAGGAGTTTCATGCGCGCCTCCTATTTAATGAAGCCGCTGTAATTTTGACCCTGTAAGTCGGTTTTAATTTGTTGGGTGGTTTGAATCGCCACACCGACGACGATGAGGAGCGATGTCCCGCCCACTTGCACGTAACTCGGTAAGTTGAAAATCACAGCCGTGAAGATCGGAAGCGATGCCACAACGAGTAAGTAAAGGGCCCCGACGACGGTGATTTTAAACAGCAATTTCGACACGTAATTTTCGGTTTCAAGCCCCGGTCTTACCCCGGGAATGTACGCATTTTGTTGCTGTAAGTTTTTCGCAATTTTTTCGGGATTGATTTGGATGAATGAATAAAAGAACGTAAAGAGAATGATGAGAATCGCGTAAATCATAAATCCAAGCGGTCTTTGGTAGTTAAAGAATTCACTGACCCAAAGGCCAAATCCGGACGCTGAAAATTCAGGTAAGAATGACAGCAAGGTTTGCGGCAGAGACAGAATCGTGACCGCAAAGATGACGGGAATCACGCCCGATGAATTAATTTTGATCGGGATGTTGGACCCTTGACGCCCGGTGGTTTTTGAACTGGTGGGACGGTTGGCATATTGAATCGGAATTTTCCGGTCCGCCGCCGTCATGATGGTGACGCCCACTAAGACGAGCAAGTAAAGCACCACGACCACCGCAAAGGTGAGATAGCTTCCTAAATCACTGGTGGCCCCGGCTAAGTATTCTTGCCCCAAAGACGTGAACATGCCAGGGAGTCCTGAAATAATCCCGGCCACAATGATCATCGAGGTCCCGTTGCCGATGCCTTTGAGTGTAATTTGATCCGACAGCCACAACAAGAAGGCAGTCCCCGCCGTCATGACAATGGCCAAATACGTGTAGGTGAAGAAGTTGGCTTCAACTCCGATGTCAAAAATCGTATTGCCGGTTAAGGCAAACCCATAGGTGAGCCCGAGCGCTTGAATGAACGCAAGCGCTATGGCAAGGTAACGGGTCAATTGATTGATTTTTTGTTTTCCGGTTTCCCCTTCTTCCGACCATTCTTTTAAGATGGGCACAATGTCCATTTGCAATAATTGAATCAAAATGGACGCCGTGATGTAAGGGCCAATCCCTAAGGCAATGATGGAGAAGTTGGACAGGGCACTTCCAGTGAAGGCATCGATGATGCCGATGAAGCCCCCTTGCGCTTCAAAGAATTGACGAATTTGTTCGGGGTTAATCAGAGGAATGGTGATGAACGTTGCGGCTCTAAAAACCAGAAAAGCCGCAAGCGTAAAGAGAATCTTGTTGCGGACTTTCGAGTTATCAAATACGGCACGCATGGTATCCATTAGAGCACCTCAGCTTGGCCGCCAGCTGCTTGAATCTTTTCTAAGGCAGCGCCGGTAAATTTGTGCGCTTTGACCGTGATGGCATCGGTCAGTTCACCGTTGCCAAGCACTTTTAACCCATTTTTCGCGATGTTTTTTACCACTTTATCTTCTAAGAGCATCTCTGGGGTGACCACAGCGCCTTTTTTATACCGGCTGAGTTCCGAGACGTTGATGGTGGTATAAACTTTGCGGGTTGGGTTGTTGAAGCCCATTTTGCGCAAACGTTTAATGACGGGGGTTTGGCCCCCTTCAAAGTTGATGCGAAGGCTCCCTCCCGAACGCGCTTTTTGACCTTTATGGCCAGCGCCGGCTGTTTTTCCGTTGCCACTTCCATGGCCACGGCCCACGCGTTTTTTTGCATGAGTGGATCCAGGCGTTGGTGTGAGTTCATGTAATTTCATAATGCCCTCCTATTGCTCAGTAACCGTCACGAGATGGGCGACCGTTTTAATCATGCCACGAATGGTCGGTGAATCTCCTTTGACAACGGTTTGATGCACTTTGTTAAGCCCTAAGGCTTTTAGGGTTTTGCGTTGATTGGGAAGTCTCCCAATCAAGCTTTTATTCAGCGTGATGGCTAACGATTTCATTAGTGTAAAATCTCCTTCGCGGTTAAACCACGCGTTCTGGCCACTTCATCGGCGCTGCGTAATTTAGAGATGGCATCCATCGTGGCACGGATGATATTAATCGGCGTCGAAGAGCCTAACGATTTCGATAAGATGTCTTTGACGCCTGCCGCTTCTAAGACCGCACGCACAGGGCCTCCAGCAATGACACCGGTCCCTAATGATGCCGGTTTTAAATAGACTTGACCGGCCCCATGAATCCCGGTGATTTCATGCGGGATGGTGGATCCATACATGGGCACTTTGATCATCGTGGCTTTCGCGGCTTCAATCGCTTTTTTAATGGCATCGGGCACTTCTTGGGCTTTCCCAGTGCCAAATCCGACTCGGCCTTTTTTGTCTCCGACGACGACCAGGGCGCTGAATCTAAACCGACGGCCCCCTTTGACGACTTTCGTGACACGGTTGATATTGACGACGCGTTCTTCGAATGGGTTTTCTTCCCGTCTTCTGCGGGGTTTTCTATTGTTTTGCATCGACATACCTCCTAAAATTCCAATCCGGCTTCGCGAGCCGCTTCAGCCAAGGCTTTAACACGACCATGATACAAATAGCCACTGCGGTCAAAGACCACGGATTTAATGTTTTTTTCTTGGGCTTTTTTGGCGAGTTGCGCGCCCACTTGTTTCGCCACATCCACGGTGAGGGTTTTGGCTTTGGCATCTTTAATCGAAGACGCACTGGCCAAGGTCACCCCATTTAAATCATCAATCAGTTGGGCGTAGATGTTTTTGTTGGAACGGTACACACTGAGGCGCGGCCGTTCAGAAGTCCCGTGTAAGCTTTGGCGAATACGATAATGACGTTTTTGTCTTAACGTGTTGCGTGAAATTTTCTTAATCATATCAATCTCCTACCGTTACTTAGCGGTTTTTCCTTCTTTACGACGTACGTACTCATCGACATACCGGATGCCTTTTCCTAAGTAAGGTTCGGGTTTGCGGATTGCACGAATGTTGGCCGCAAATTGACCGACTTTTTGTTTATCAATGCCTGACACCGAAAGGTTGGTATTTTTTTCCACNGTCACTTCAATGCCATCNGGGATGGCAACTTCGACAGGATTGGAGTATCCCGCACTGACGACCAAGGTTTTCCCTTGCACTTGCGAGCGGTACCCAACACCGACCATTTGCAGGTCTTTTTTGTAGCCTTCGCTGACCCCAGTGACGAGATTTTGAACTCTCGCACGAGACGTACCAAACAAGGCTTGCACTGAGTTTGATTCTAATTTTTTCTCAAAGACGAGGGTATTTCCATCTTGTTTCACGGCGATGGAATCATGCACGTCATAGGAGAGGGTTCCTTTGGGTCCTTTTACCTCAACGTGTTGTCCGTTGATGGTGGCACTCACCCCTTCAGGTAAAACGACCGGTTGTTTTCCGATTCGACTCATTTTATCCTCCTCAGGTTGACTACCAAACGTAGGCTAGGATTTCGCCACCCACATTTTCACGACGGGCTTGACGATCAGTCATCAAGCCTTTCGATGTGGATAAGATGGCAATTCCTAGTCCGTTCAGGACTTTTGGGATTTCTTGGCTTTGAGCATACACTCTTAAGCCCGGTTTTGATATGCGTTTTAAGCCACGAATGACACGCTCATTTTGATTGTATTTAAGGGTGACTTTAAGATCGTTAAAGCGTTCACCTTTGACAAGTGAGACGTTGGTAATGTACCCCTCCGCTCGCAACAAATCTAAGACTTGTTGTTTTAACTTGCTAGCAGGCATTGTCACTGTTTCTTTTTTCATTTGGTTTGCGTTACGGATGCGTGTGAGCATATCCGCAATCGGATCTGTCATGACCATATTAATTGGCCTCCTTCCAAGTTACCTTGTCTTACCAACTGGCCTTTTTCACGCCAGGGATTTGTCCTTTGTATGCCAATTCACGGAAGCAAATTCGGCATAATTTGAATTTACGATACACAGAATGTGGGCGTCCACAACGTTCACATCTGGAATATTCACGGACGGAATATTTTTGCGTTCTTTTTTGTTTCATTTTCATAGATGTTTTTGCCATGATTTACCTCCTTGAATTATTTACGGAAAGGCATGCCGAGTTCTTGCAGTAAGAACCGACCCTCTTCGTCTGTATGTGCCGTAGTGACAATCACGATGTCCATGCCCCGAACCCGGTTCACTTTATCGTAATCAATTTCGGGGAAGATGAGTTGCTCTTTCACCCCAAGGGTGAAGTTTCCCCGACCGTCAAACGCTTTTTTGGATACCCCTTGGAAGTCACGGACCCGGGGGAGCGCAATGCTGATGAGTTTATCCAAGAAGTCATACATTCTTTGACCTCTGAGATCGACTTTACATCCAATCGCCATCCCTTGACGAAGTTTAAAGTTCGCAATGGATTTTTTGGCTTTGGTGATGACGGGTTTTTGACCGGCAATTTGGGTGAGTTCTTCCACCGCATCGTCCAGTGCTTTTGCATTGTTGATGGCATCGCCAACCCCAATGTTAATGATGATTTTTTCGACTTTCGGGGTTTGCATGACGGATGCATAGTTGAATTGTTTCATCATCGCGGGTTTCACGGATGATTGATATTTTTCTTGCAAACGATTCATTAGATTCTAACTCCTTTGAGATTAGTCAAGAACCTCACCTGATTTTTTCGCAAAGCGAACTTTGCGCGTCACTTTCTCTTTTTTGACGGTCTCGGTGATTTCTTTAAAGCCAATCCGAGTGGTCTCTTTGCCATCTAAAAGCATGACGTTTGAGGCATGAATGGGTGCTTCAAACTCCAAGATGCCTCCGTCAGGATTTGCTTGCGATGGTTTGGTGTGTTTTTTAATCGTGTTGACCCCTTCCACAATCAGGGTGTCGTTTTTGGGGAAGGTTTTAAGGACGGTTCCTTCTTTGCCGCGGTTGGCGCCACTGATGACGCGAACTTTATCGCCTTTAAGTATTTTCATGGAATCGACTCCTTACAAAACTTCAGGGGCTAATGAAACGATTTTCATAAACCCTTTTTCTCTGAGTTCACGGGCCACTGGACCAAAGATCCGGGTTCCGCGGGGGGATTTGTCATCACGAATGATGACCGCAGCGTTATCGTCAAAGCGAATGTATGAGCCGTCGCCACGGCGGACCGAACGCTTGGTTCTTACGATGACCGCTTTCACGACTTCCCCTTTTTTCACTTGGCCCCCAGGGGCTGCTTGTTTCACGGTGACGGTGATGACATCACCGATGGATGCGTATTTCCGTTTACTGCCGCCGAGGACTTTAACCGTCAAAACTTCTTTGGCACCGGAATTATCCGCGATTCTAAGACGTGATTCTTGTTGAATCATGATTTTGACCTCCTCGACTATTGAATGGCGGGACGATCCAAGACTTCCACAAGGCGGAAGCGTTTTGATTTAGAGAGTGGACGTGTTTCCACAATTTTTACAAAATCGCCTTCTTTTGCTTCGTTCTTAGCATCGTGTGCCGCAAATTTTTTGGATTGCTTAACACGTTTCTTATAAATAGGATGAACTTTGTAACTTTCTACCAATACTGAAATGGTTTTATCAGGTTTACTGGACACTACGGTGCCTGTTAAAACACGTCTTTGATTTCTTTCCATGTTCGCCTCTTTCTACTGCTCACGACGTTCATTGAGAATGGTTTTCATTCTAGCAATGATGCGCTTAAGGGTTGAGATGCGTGCCGTGTTTGTAAGTTGACCGGTGGCTTGTTGAAAGCGAAGATCAAACAATTCGCGTTTGAGATTGCTAATCTCAGTCACGATGGCTTCGGTTTCCATGTCTCTAATTTCTCTCGCAGTCATTAAGCATCACCACTTTCACGTCGAATAAATTTGGTACTGACTGGCAGTTTGTGAGACGCTAAACGAAGCGCTTCTTTGGCGATTTCTTCAGTGACCCCACCAATTTCAAACATGACAGTTCCTTCTTTAACGACGGCCACAAAGCCTTCAGGTGCCCCTTTACCAGAGCCCATCCGAACTTCTAACGGCTTTTTCGTTTTCGCCATATGCGGAAAGATTCGTGTCCAGACTTTCCCTTGACGTTTCATATACCGAGTCATGGCAATACGTGCGGCTTCAATTTGACGGTTGGTGATCCAAGCGCCTTCTAAAGACTGCAGTCCATATTGACCAAAGTCCACTCGGGTGCCACCCTTCGCTTTGCCTTCATAAGACACGCGATGCGGACGGCGGTATTTCGTTCTTTTCGGTGTTAACATCTATTCCGCCTCCTTTTTGGCCGGCAAAATTTCACCTTTATAAATCCAAACTTTAACGCCCAATTTTCCATAGGTGGTCATCGCTTCTGCGAATGCGTAATCGATGTCAGCCCGTAAGGTATGTAAGGGAACGTTGCCTTCTGAATACCCTTCGGAACGTGCCATTTCAGCGCCACCTAAACGGCCGGATACGAGGGTTTTTACCCCTTTGGCTCCCGCCCGCATGGCCCGTTGAATGGCCATTTTTTGGACCCGACGGAAAGACGCACGGTTTTCAAGCTGTTGGGCAATGGAATCGGCCACCAATACGGCGTTAAGTTCAGGTTTCTTAATCTCAACAACGTTTAAAATGATCGCTTTATCGGTCACTTTGGATAACCGCTTAATGGCCTCATTTTTTAAACTTCCTTCACGGCCAATGACCATCCCTGGTTTCGCCGTATGAAGCGTTAATACCACCCGGTTTTTTAACCGTTCAATTTGAATGGTCGAAACCGAGGCGTTAACGTAAAATGCTTCAAGAATTTCACGAATTTTGATGTCTTCTTGGAGTAAATCTGCTACTTCGCCCTCGTTGGCATACCAACGTGAATCCCAGTCACGAATGACTCCGATGCGTAATCCTACTGGATTAACTTTTTGACCCATATCAGCTGCCTCCTTATGCTTTCTCAGCCACGACGATGGTCGTATGGCTGGTTCTTTTCAAGATTTGTGATGCACTCCCTTTGGCGCGAGGACGAATCCGCTTCAGGGTGGGGCCTTCGCCCACAAAGATTTCTTTAACGTATAAACTGTCTGGATTCAGACTGTTGTTATGTTCTGCATTCGCCACAGCTGAACGCAATAGCTTTTCAACCACGGGGGATGCAGCTTTGGGGGTATTGGCTAAGATTGCGAATGCCTCTCCTACCGATTTACCACGAATCAAGTCAATGACAAGTTTCACTTTACGAGAGGAAAGACGGACCATTTTAGCTTGAGCTTTAACTTCCATATTCATCCTCTACTTTCTGACAGCTTTCTTGTCTTTATCGTGGCCACGATAGGTCCGAGTTGGGGCAAACTCACCCAATTTATGACCGACCATGTCTTCGGTGATATACACAGGCACATGTTCTTTACCGTTGTGAACCGCAATTGTGTGTCCCACAAATTGAGGAAAAATGGTTGAACGTCTTGACCATGTCTGAATGACACGTTTTTTGTTTTCTTTATTCATTTGAGCCACTTTGAACATGAGATGATCGTCACAAAATGGTCCTTTTTTAATCGATCGAGCCATCTAATTTCCTCCTACTTATTTCTTACGGCCTCTAACAATCAAACGATCGCTAGATTTGTGAGTTTTACGGGTTTTTAAGCCTAAGGCAGGTTTGCCCCAAGGCGTCATGGGACTCTTACGGCCGATGGGTTGTCTACCTTCACCCCCACCGTGAGGGTGATCAAGTGGGTTCATGACTGAACCACGAACGGTTGGTTTGATGCCACGGTGACGGTTTTTACCCGCTTTACCGATGTTGACAAGTTCATAATATTCATTACCTACCACGCCAATGGTTGCGCGGCAAGTCCCAAGAATCTTACGAACTTCTCCACTGGATAAACGAACCAGCACATATTTTTCTTCACGTCCTAAGATCTGTGCTTCAGCCCCTGCAGCACGGGCCACTTGGCCGCCTTTACCTGGGGAGAGTTCGATGTTATGAATCATCGTACCGACGGGGATCTTATTCAGTGTTTTGGCATTGCCAACTTTGATATCTGCATTTTCACCGGATTCAATGACTGCCCCCACTTGTAATCCTTCAGGGGCAATGATGTAGCGCTTTTCGCCGTCGGCATAATGCAAGAGTGCGATGTTGGCCGAACGGTTCGGATCGTACTCAATGCTGGCGACTTTGGCAGGAATGCCATCTTTGGCGCGTTTGAAATCAATGATGCGGTATTTTCTTTTATTACCACCACCATGGTGACGGACGGTGATCTTGCCTTGATTATTACGTCCTGATTTTTTGTTGAGTTTGACAAGCAAAGATTTTTCAGGCGTGGTTTTGGTGATTTCGGAATAATCAAGGGAGGTCATATGGCGGGTACCATTGGTCATGGGTTTGTAATTTTTAAGGGCCATGTTGAATTCCTCCTTACCTTACTAAGCCGTAAAGATTTCGATTTTGTCATCGGCTTTGAGTGTCACAATGGCTTTTGATTTCTCAGCCTTAAAGCCTTGGTACTGACCAACACGTTTAGGTTTTCTCGCCGTGTTGATAACGTTGACATTGGTGACTGTCACATCGAAAAGTTCTTCGATGGCGTTCTTGATTTGTACTTTGTTGGCACGTTTATCGACTTCAAAAGTATATTGATTGAGATTTTCTACGAGTTGCATGCTTTTTTCAGTGATTAACGGGCGTTTAATAATTTCGCTGGCTAACATTATTTAAGTCCCTCCTCAAGGTGGGTTGCAGCCGCTTGAGTCATTAAGAGTGTTTTTGAATTCATCAATTCATAGACACTGGCTTGATCTGCGGTCGTCACCAAGACACCTGGGATATTACGAGCGGATAACAGCACGTTCTCATCCATTTGGTCAAGGACAATGAGTACTTTTCCTGAGAGACCGAGTTGAGTTAGCACACTCTCCATCGATTTGGTTTTGATTTCTTCCATCGTGAGTGCATCGAGAAGAACGAGTGCTTTGTCTGCCACTTTAGCAGATAACGCAGAGCGTAGTGCGAGTCTTCTAACTTTGCGGTTGACTTTTAAACTGTAGTCTCTTGGTGTGGGTCCGAATACGACCCCACCGCCTCTCCATTGAGGAGAGCGAATGGAACCTTGTCGGGCTCGACCGGTTCCTTTTTGACGCCAAGGTTTACGTCCACCACCGCGAACTTCCCCGCGGTTTTTAACACTGTGTGTGCCTTGGCGCATGGCAGCTCTTTGCGCTTTAATAACATCGAATAACGCTTGTTGGTTTGGTTCGATGCCGAAAACATCATCGCTTAGAGTTGCTTGAGTAACTTTTTTTCCAGTTTGATTAAATACATCTAACTTAGGCATGATTGACCTCCTTCGAACCAAACACTATTTTTTCTCTTCATCCGATGAATCATCTTTGGCTTCATCCGATGAAGGGGTTTCTTCATTTTCTTCTTTGGCGGTTGCATCTTCTGCAGGGGCTTCTTCAGCAGGAACAGCTTCTTCCGCAGGAACAGCTTCTTCCGCAGGGGCTTCTTCAGCAGGAGCGGCTTCTTCCGCAGGGGCTTCTTCAGCAGGAGCAGCTTCTTCGGCA
>PR_CR_10_Liq_2_inCRDRAFT_1000014_pt1 | contig 57269 bp, 49 predicted proteins | sample PRCRCaboRojoPR_FD_10245 | JGI IMG/M metagenome (IMG submission 10245) | reverse complement strand
GCCGCTCAGGAATACGATACCTGGAGCGGGCTGCACAACCGATCTGCCAGACTGGAAACAGATGCCAGGATGGTGGTCGTGGGGGAGGAGGTGTTCCTGGAGCAGCGGGATGAGATGAGCGAGGTCTTTTTGTACAAACTTAATCTCGAAGGGGAAATCCTGGATTCCCTCGTACGCGGAGATTTCGGTCCCTATTCCTTCTACGAGCAACTGCAAGCAGACCCCGTGGACAGTACGCTGTGGATGATTGGCTTTGCCTACCTGCTGGAGGATGGAGCTAATGCCAGGCCTCATCTGTCTGTACTCCACTTCGGCCGGAACCTGGAATTAATTAGCTACAGCGTTAACGATACACTGACAGACTTAGATCCTTTAATTACGAGCATTGCCAATAACCTATCCAGCTTTGTACGGGATGAAAACCGAATATATAGCCGCTATTACGGGACTTATCTGAGCACGCTTAACGCCCTGCTTTACGATGTGGTCATGGATACTTCTTGTAATATTTTGCATAGCTCCCCGGCAGACTTTCCTCAGCATTATGCTACTCTGGCAATGGTCGGAGAACGGCTGTTTGGTTGTTTTGGCTCCCTATTTATGGAGCTTAGCCCGGAGAACCTGGAGCCGATACAGGAAAATTCCTATGACTGGTTTAGTAATGCTTACAATTTTGATGGTTTTGGTTTCACGAACACTGGAAATTTCTGGCCCTATTTCAAACCTAATGACGGTAATCTGGTCTTTGCCAACAGGATTTTTGAGCTGAATAGTTCAGACAGCATCTATCAGTCCATTGAGATTAGGACGCCTGATTTCGAGTTAATTCGCCGATCGGTGGTACACGGGCTGGCTATCGAAGGGCCAGGCCTGGAGGACGGTGATCTGCGCCCGGCTTACCGATATCCGTTAGACTATAATTCGAATGACGAGTATTTTTTATTAGGCTTCGATTTTGCGAATGCTAACCGCTGGCGCCTGAGCAAGGTGGATGCCAACCTGGAGCGCATCTGGGATGTGCATGTGTTGTTACCATTTGACAATAGCTGGGCAACGGGTGTGGCCGCGACCCCGGACGGGGGTGCTTGGCACATGGACAGGTCCTCCGCGATGACCTCTTTCCGGAGGAAAGCCGTCACATTATCTACAAGTTTGATTCAGAAGGCGTTATGACCAATGTGGTGATGCCGGGCGAACATTGGGAGGCCAAGCCTTTTATTTTTCCCAACCCCTGTACCGATCAGGCGCAGTTGGCCTTTCCGAAAGCCTGGGCAGGGGCGCCAATAGAGGTGGAAATACTTAGTAGTAGCGGGAGTCCTTTGTATAGGCAATCTGTAGTTGCCAATAACGAGATAAGTATTTCCACTGGAAATTGGGCCTCCGGGATTTATTGGGTCCACTGCAGGGAGGTGGGAACGGGACGGCTGTTTGAGGTGGCTCCACTCAAAGTTAGCCGCTAGTATTCCAAGTGGATGGAGCCGTAAATACCAGAGCACTTAAAGTGTATCCTGGCCGCGCCTGCTCCCTAAATCTTCTTCCGGATACTTCTTAGCGCGGTGGTATAACAAGTGATATCTGTCATTTTTTTTCAAGGGGATGATTGGCGTATTAATGATTGAGATCAGTGCAAATCAAAATACCAGAGGGTACCTTATGCCTCTAAATCATTCAAAATGCGACTCCTATTTGCCTTTTTGCTGTTGATCCACGGGGGTATCCACCTGTTTGGTTTTTTGAAAGCCTATAATTTCTACCAATTTGAGCAGCTCACGCAGCCGATTTCCCGCGCGCAGGGGGTGTTTTGGTTGCTGGCGACCCTCTTGTTCGCGGGCACCCTGCTGATGTACCTTAGCGGGGCAACCTTCTGGTTTGTCCTGGGCTTCATCACCATCCTTTTGTCGCAGCTCCTTATTTTCAGTCATTGGGGTGATGCCCGTTTTGGCACCATTGCAAACCTGCTCATTTTGATTCCGGCCCTGCTCAGCTGGCAGAGCTGGCGTTTTGAGCATCAGTACAGGGCTGATGTGCAAGTCGGCATAGAGCGGACGCAGGCCATTCAACAGGACCTGCTCACAGAGCAAGACCTTCAGCATTTGCCTGCACCTGTTCAGCGTTATCTTTGGTACGTGGGAGCGGTTGGGCAGCCCAAAGTGCATACCTTCCGTGCCCGGTTCAAGGCAGAGATGAGGGGTAAAGGACAGGATTGGATGCAGATGGACTGTGAACAGTATAATTTCTTTGATACGGACGAGCGGCTGTTCTTTTTGAGCGCTAAAGTCAAAGGGCTGCCCGCTCAGGGCTATCACCGGTATCAGGGGCACGAAGCGAGTATGGATGTCCGGCTTCTATCCGTTTTGCCGGTCGCACAGGCTGAGGGGCCGGAGATGTTTATTGCCGAGACGGTCACGCTGTTCAATGACATGTGCTTCCTGGCACCGGCAACGCTGATTGACAAACGCATTCAGTGGACAACAGTTGATGAGCATACTGTGCAGGCGGCTTTTACCAATAAAGGCACAACAATTCAGGCGAAGTTGTTTTTCAATGAGGCAGGGCAACTGATTGACTTTGAGTCTCACGACCGCTACGACATCAATGCTATGCAACAGTATCGCTTTACCACACCTCTGCGCAACTACAAAGACTTTGGAAAGGTGAGGCTGGCCAGCTACGGAGAGGCCACCTGGCACTACCCGGATGGCCCCTTTGTGTATGGGAAATTTACGCTGGAAGAAGTGATGTACAATCCTGGCTTTGATGACTACCGCATGGAAAAATCAACAGGGATGATCAGCTTGCGGGCTCCGAGGTAAGCCTGATTGCTGACGACTGCCGGAGCGCTATCTATAACCCGCTTTACTTCGCGGCTGAAAGCAGGGTCGGGGCTCTGAAGAATTTCGTAAGTCTGTACCTGTCCGACTGGGTTGAGTGTGACTTTCACGGTGACCCGGCTTTCCACCATTTTTTCCTGCAGTAATTCCGGGTAGGTCACTTGCGACGCAACGTGTTGCATGAGGGTTGCCTGCGCCAGTTGGTTGTGTCGCTTGATTAAAGCATTTCTCCGGGCAATTTTCTCATTTCGAGAAATGGGCTCCTCTGAAACTGCTGCCGGCCTGGCCTCAGTTTGCGGAAAGGTTGAAGCGTACTGCGCGTTGGCAAAGGAAAAAATGCAAAGGGTGAATAAAGCTACACAAATCGTTTTCATAATGGATAAGTTTTGTTGTTTGCAGCTTTATCTACTTACCCACTTTAAAAAAGGTTACCTCCGGTTTGAGCAATAAATTTAGTCCGAAGGTAATCTTTCAAAAAATTGAAAAAAGCCCTCTTGCTATAACCAGTCAATTAACGTACCTTTGCATTGCTGGATAAGTAACCCACACTCCCCCAAGCCAGCGCCCAACATCCATCAATCCTGCCGATTTACTCCCAGCACCCGGTGTATACGTACCCATGGTGATAACAACTAAGCTTGTGCTGTCGCAAGATTGTGCACAAGCCAACTACAATTAAGCACAAAAACAGCTCCTATGAATAAACGGTATGCACAATCCGTTTCCCTGGTATCTCCTGGCGTAGCCAGGTTTTGTACAAAGCGCTGCCTGCCTATCCTTTTTTTGCTAAGCGGGCTGTTCAGCAGTCAGGCTCAGGTCGCCATTACCTATCCAGAGCAGGCAAAAGATGTAGTGACCTGCAATCAGGATGGAGATCTTCGGGTGCGCCTGCGCTTTACGTCCAATAACGCCGATGCTCCCGTGGTAACCATCAACTTGCCGCCCGGACTGCAGTATGAAGCCGGTAGCCTGCAAACCATTAATGGCAACCTTAATATCACCGAAAGCGATCTCTCTGATCCGGGAGCGCCGCAGTTCCTGATTAGCCCTTCAGACGTTTCTGCCAATGACGCGGTGGACTTTGCCATTACCTGCTCAGGAGGGTGCGATGCCCGGGATTTTGCCGTTGAGGGAGGCTTGTTCAAGGATACTGTAGTAGTGCAAACGGCAGCCGGTACAGTCATCGAAGATAATCCTAACCTCAATACCTACAACCTCCTTTTTGCCTCCCTCAGCCATTAGTACCCCAATGGACCGAACAGTCAGGATACCATCATCAGTGATGTACCACAGACCATTGACCGGCCGGTGCGCCTGACGCAGGGTGGGCTGGGTTTTGTTGACTCGGTCACTTATTTTGTGGTGCAGGGGGATCTCCAAAACTATGAGTTAAGGTACGGTGGCGAAGCCCTTGTGCCCATATCTGCCAATGGTGATACCCTGTATTACGCATTAAGCGAAAGCTTGTATCCTGGCATATTTGGAGGAGACGGGCGCTTTTCCAACGGCGAGCAGATCGATTTCCGGGAGCGCTTCGAGGTACAGACCTGCACACAGGCCCTCAACCGGGTGGTACACCATGCCTATTGGGGTTGTGGAGCTGATATTTGCCAACGTACAATTCCGGCAACAGGTACGGTAGCCGTTATTGTCCCTCAGCCTTCCATTTCCACGGGTACCTTATTTGATCGGGCACTGCCAGCCTGCCTGGACGGGGCGACACCCGATCAGTTTGGCTTTTTCATCGAAAATTCAGGGGCGACTACTGCTCAGATCGGCTTTCAGCTTGGTTTTGAAGGAAATACCACACTGCCGGCGTTTGGGGATTACAGTGCTAACAATGCTTCCATTGACACAGCTTCTATACAGTTGCTTTTGAATGGGCAGGATATCTCCAGGTCGCCAGATGAAGTGTACGGCTCCGTAAATTTCTGTACTTCAGGGTTGCCCAAAGGGGAAGTCAGTGCCGCCCGGTATTTCAACTTAACGCTTCTGCCCGGGGAGCGACTGGAAATCCGGGGCGACTACGTCTACTGCTGCCGGGAGTCCTGTAATTTTAGCTACAGCTGGCCTACGCTCATTGCCCGTTTTCAGGTCAAGGATGCCTGTGGGAATATTCCCAGGGCGATAAATGCAAGCCATGATTTTGCCGGTGCCAGATTGGGCACCACGCCCACGATCATTTCCGGGCCGGCAACCGTTTTTGACGGGCAAGTCGCAACATACTGCTTCCAGTACCCTTCGCTGGAAGGTTACCCGAATGTTAGCGGGGGAAATACTTATAATGTAGAGCTGCAATTGCCCGAAGGCTTTAACCTACAGGTTACCGGTGATGCGCGGGTGTCGGATCAGAACGGCAACGCGCTGCCTTTCGAGTTCATCGGTATTGGTACCAGCCAGCCTTCTATAGTGATTAATCAATCGGATTACCCGGGTAATTCGATTGAGTTTTGTCTGGACCTGGCATGGGATTGTAGCGGTGGGGGATCCGTGGAGTTACCTGTTTTTCTCTATCAAACGGTAGGCGGAGATTGTCCGGATGTCTGTAACCTGGGCATTAGCTGTAGTACTTTTCCAGTGTTATTGTTGTGCTCGGGAGGTGGATGTGATGGCGGCGGTGGTAGAGTGAGTTACAGTGAAACCCGGCGCGTCAATGTCGGGTTCTCCGATCTGCAGAATACACGCACCTGGACTACCAATGCTGCGGCTGATCCGGGATTGGTGCGTTTGGATCGGGCGGCGCCCTGTGATACCATTCGGACACTGGCCGGGCTTACTGTTCTGGCCGGGGCGGACGGGGTCTGGAGCGAGGGGCGGTTCCGGCAGACTATGATCTTCCCCTATTTCAGGAGCCTTGGGGCTTCCGCAAAGGTTTTTGATAACGGCACCCTGATTGGAGAAGTAGCAGGCATTCCTCTGAGCTATATACAGGGAGATTCTCTGTTTGAGTATGATTTATCTGCATCTGTTTTTCACGCACTGGATCCGGGTTTTCCTGAGTCTTATGTTTTTTCGCCAGGCGACAGTTTACTTTTGGAGGTCTTATACGCCTTTGACCCCTCGCTGGCTCAGGGTGACTTTTATGATTATCAGCTTGATGGGTTTAACCCCAATACGGAGTACTGTGTGGATAATCAGGATATCCGCAACGCCTTCCGGTTGTCAAACGATGGTTTCCAATCTGCTGATGCCTGTGGAAATACAATTGACCGGATTCAACTAGTCGCCACATCCGTCAGCCTGGCTTCGGGGGGTACAAGCAACTTTACGGGGTGTGAGGAGGTCATCTGGGAAGTGTTTACCCGGACAAAACGCGGATGCGTATCCGATGATGCCATTGATTTTTTCCCTAACGAATTCCGACCGGTTTTTGCCTTTGATACTTTTGCGCTGGCTAAGATTCCAGGCTATACCTTTGAGCGGCTTCAATACCGGCGCAGTCCAGGCATCTTTACCATTGATATAACACCCTTTGCGGAAGATGCCGACAGCCTTTATTTTGACATACGCAATGCTTATAGCGATCGGGGCGGTCCTATTCCGCTTTGGGAGGAGCAAGCCCGGGACGAAATCCTCAAATCATTTTGGCAACCCTCTTGTGCTTCTGAAGAAGGAGCTTTTTTCGGGCATGCACGGTTGCAGTACGAAGACCCTGCCTGCGGGCTCTTATACAGTCAGAAAAGAAGCCGCCTGCTTACCTATACGCCCACTGGTCAATTCAGCTTTGTCCTAAACCCCCTCGTCAACAACGCCTTTACCGAAGAAAACTGCTACACCCTCTCCGTAGCCAATACCGGGGTGGGCAGCGGCTTTGATGTGCCTTACACCTGGCTGGAGCTGATCAGCGAAGATGGTTTGGTATCCATAGAACAGGTCAGTGAGAATGGAGGCCCGGCTATAGATCAGGATGCCACCGGAGTATACCGCCTCGGCGAGCACCCCAACAATACCGCCGAGCAAATAGAAATCTGTGTGAGCCAAACCAGCTGCCTCCCGGATAGCTTCCTGGTCGTCTATGGCTGGAATTGTGAAGGTTTCCCCGGCACGGACAACCCTATTGAGTCCTGTTTTCTCGATACGCTGGTGGCCTATATCAATCCACAGCTGGCAGAAGTGCAATTGCAAATTACCAATCAGCCCAGCCCTTCGGAGTCGCTGGAGTTGTGTACAACCGATACTATCGAAGTCCTTGTAAATGTGCGCAGCAGGCTGACCTGGTCAACCCGGCCCTGGACGTCATCCTGCCCCCTGGTGTGGAAGTGAACTCCATGAGCGCTGGCTATCCCAATGATGCCAGCATTGTCTTTGAGCCCCTTTCCAGTGCCGTCAATGGGGATACCGTGACCTTTGACCTGACCACGCACTCTCGCGTAATGGGTGACAGCCTGCCCGGTACCTTCAGCAACCCCGGGATCGCCAACCGGCAGATGCGGGTGGTTTTTGAAATTGAAACCGGCTGCGGCTTTGACCCCACCAAAACGGTTGCCTTCTATCGGGCGCGGGGATTCAGCCCGTGTAGTGACCCCGCCATTGGCTCAGATATCCTGGTGGCTTCCAATCCGGTCAATGTGGAAGGGACGGAGGCGCCCTACGAGACCCAGCCGGTGTCTTCAGTGGACGGTGCACTGCAGGGCTGTGGAGGTACCATACGTGTACACGCTGCTTTTGAACTGATGGGTGGCGGCACTACCGCTCGGGACACTTCAGTGCTGATTGTCCCCCCAGGAATTGCCTATGTACCCGGCAGCCTGATTTGCGAAAGCCCCAATGCCAGCAGTTGCCCGGCTTATTCCATCACCCGCACCAATGCCGACGGGCTGACCGAAATTCGTTTTGCCCTACCGGAGAACCTGCCGGAAGGTACGGATATCGCCTTTAGTTTTGAAATCGAAGATCAAGGAGCAGCCTGTGCCGCCCCGGCAGTGGCTATTTTCCGCAATACTGTAACCCGGGACCCTCTCAGTTGCGGCGGTATTCCCTGTCTGACGGAGTTGGAAGTCGCCACCGGGCAGGACACTGTCGCTATTCCTGTTCAAAAGCCAACCTATAGCTTTACGGATATCAGCCTCTGCCTGAGTGAGGATAGTACCTTCCAGTTGCATGCTGGCCTGGTGCTTAGTGGCCTGTCCCAGTCCGAAGCCGAAGGAGTGACCGTCAATGCCTACTGTGCTGATGCCAACGGGCAGTCCACCGGGGCTCTTCTGGGCACTCTGGATTTTGCCGGCAGCCTGTCAGCGGGGAGCCTCCTTCCCATTGATTTGAGCGGGACACTCTGTGCTGATGCTACCGGCATATGGCTGGAAGCAGTGCCCACCTGCGGGTGCGATACCACCACTCTGGTCCTGTATCCGGAAGCACCGGTGGAAATCATCTGCTCCGAAGACTTCACGGTTTGTCAGGATGTCGGACTGTACGGATCTGCCTGCCGTATGTGCTGAGGGGGGGGCTGTTCCGCTGGCAAGCGGACTGCCCGTTGGCGGCCACTATACCGGACCCGGCGTAGCAGATGGTGTTTTTGACCCTACCGCCGCAGGCACAGGCGGACATCTGCTTACTTATACTTACACCAGCGATGAAGGCTGTGCCAGCACTTGTACCTTCGAGGTCTCGGTAAATCCGGTTCCTGTTGTTACCTGCCCGCCGGATCAAGAAGTAAACCTGGCCGATGGCGGGATTACGCTGAATGGGGGCGAGCCTGCGGGTGGGGTTTACAGCGGGCCCGGCGTGAGTAGCGGGCTTTTTGTTCCTGCTACAGCAGGCCCGGGCGAACACGTCATTACCTATACCTATACCGATGTATCGGGCTGCACCGCCAATTGTACTTTCACCATCACCGTCATCGCCGCAGCACTGGCAGAACTGGGTGACTTTGTCTGGCTGGATGAGAATCAGAACGGCTTACAGGATGCAGGTGAGCCGGGGCTATCAGGTGTGCAGGTTATTTTGGAACAAGCAACAGGCAATACCTTCATACCTGTAGATACCACCACTACGGCTGCGGATGGCTATTACCAATTCAGCACAGTGCCCGGCACGTACCGGGTCAGATTTGTGCCCACGAATGGATTGGAAGTAACGCTGCCACAACAGGGTGACGACCCGGAGCTGGATAGTGATGTGCAGCCCGATGGCCGCCTCACGGGCGCCTTTATGCTCGAGGCAGGAGCTACTAATTTCTCCATTGATGCCGGTTTTTATTCGGTATGCGACAATGTTTCGGACCCTGGCCAGATCGGTCCGGATCAGTATCTGTGCGGTTCCGGTAATATCCCCGAGCCGATTGTGAACGTGGCTGCGCCCGAAGGCGGCAGCGGGGCTATAGAATACCTGTGGATGCGCAGTACGGTAGCGGGGCCTTTCAACCTGCAGACCTGGCAGCTTATCCCTAACAGCAATACACCGGACTACGCCCCGGGTCCTCTTGAAGAAACCACCTACTTTGCCCGTTGCGCACGTCGGTCGGGTTGTACTGTTTATTTGGAAAGCAACATCGTTACTATTGAAGTGGGTACCGAATCGGTTGCTGAAATTACCGGCCCTGCCATTCTTTGTGTCGGCGAGCCTGCCACCTTCACCGCTACAGATGCTGGCCCCGGTGCAACCTATGAATGGGAAATGGGGCTTGGGCTTACCCCTTCCTCCGCTACCGGGCAGGAGGTGACCCTTTCTGCACCCTATTCCCACGGGCGTTTCCGCTTTACGCTTTCCGTAACAACTAATGGCTGTACCGCCACTCAAACCCGGCAGATTACCGCTACCCCAAGCCCCTTCTACTGTGGGGTGCCCATGCCGCTCAGCGCAAGCCCGGTGGATGTGCAGGGCGAAAGCTGCGTGAAGGTGGACTGGATACGGGAAGAACTGCAGGCGGGGTATACCTATACGGTAATGCACGCTATGGCAGGCGATAAAGTGTATGAGCCTATAGCCCGGTATGATCAGCCTATGGCCCATATTGGCAATCAGTGCTACTACGAGCATCTGCATGAAGATCCGGGGCCCGGTGTCCATCACTACCGGGTTGTTATCCATACCCCGATAGCGAAGAGGTGTACTCCGAAGAAGCAGTAGTTGCCCTCCTGGACGAGGTGTTGCTATTTCCCAACCCTGCCCGGGAGCAGGTCACGGTGTCTCTGGTCCGTCCCTTTGAGGCGGGTGACCGGCTGGAGCTGTTCAATGCACAAGGGCAGCTATTACAAGTCCTCAGGGTGCGCACCGGCGATCGTCAGCTAGACATTGAGTTATCGGGGCTGCCTTCCGGGCCTTACTTTGTCCGCCTGCTCCGGGGGCAAACGCGATGGGAGATGCTGCCGTTTGTGAAGGAGTAGGGGGGTGTGGACCACTGAAGGTACAGAAAACACCGAAGGTGGCAGCAATGGTGAAGAAGCGGCTTTCCGTGTGTTCGGTGCCCATATGCAAGTCCTTTTTTACCTTAGCCATATGGACTACAAAAAATACATATCCGACTCCCCACCCGTCTCTGTTATCGGTATGGGGACCTGGCAGCTGGGGGCGGCAGCCGACTGGAAGTTATTATCAGAAAAGGATGCTATCCGCATCGTTGAAGTGGCACTTGAGGAAGGAGTCAACTTTTTCGATACTGCACCCAATTACGGGCAGGGGGAAAGCGAGGAACGGTTGGGCAAAGCACTACGCCATACCGATAGGAGCAAGGTCATTCTCAATACCAAATTCGGGCATACGGTGGATGGAAATATTGACTTTGATCCGGGAAAGATCCGCCGCTCTATCGAGGGGAGCCTGCGCCGCCTGCAGATTGACTATCTGGATTCGGTCCTCTTTCACAATCCGCCAGCAGAGCTGCTGAACGGCAACCGGGCGCCTGAACATTATGAACTACTGGAGAAGCTGAAGGCGGAGGGGAAAATCCGGGCTTACGGTGCCTCCGTTGATACGTATGAGGAGATGAAGGTGCTCCTGGATACGACAAAGGGGTCGGTAGTGGAGGTCTTTTTTAATATCCTCCATCAGGATACCGGGCGGGCTTTTGAGCAGGCAGAGGCACAAGGTGTAGCGGTAATCGCCAAAATACCGCTGGATTCCGGTTGGCTGTCTGGTAAGTATGGCTCGCAGAGTATTTTTAGGGGGGTACGCTCGCGCTGGTCCCCGGCTGATATTGAACAGCGGGGGGCTTTGGTCGAAGCAGTGGAAGAAATACTTGCACCCGATTTTAGGCTTCCACAAGCAGCCCTAGCTTTTTGTATGGCGCATGATGCAGTATCCACAGTCATTCCCGGCAGTGGTTCTTTGGCGCAGCTTCGGAGTAATCTGCTTAGCCTGGATAAGCCTTTGCCCCCTGGTTTGATCAGGAAACTACAGCTTTTTTACAAAGAGGAAGTGCAGCCCTTGAGGTTGCCCTGGTAGGTTGTTTCGTTAGGTATGATATACCCCGGCATCACACGTCGCCCTTTTCCATATAAAAGCCAAAGAATTATTGGTTAACTTAGGAGGCTGTTTGCGCCATTCAGGAACGACGCTAATTGGCTAAAGTATACACTAAATCAAACCAATCCTTTATGGCACATCAAATGGTCAAGCCTTATAGTTGGTTACTGTATCTACTAGCTGTTCTGGCCTTCTTTTTTGCCGGTTTATCCTACGCCGGTTTTATTGATGCCGGTAAGGATCAGGGGCTTGCAGCCGCTGCTATCGTTTTGGGATACGGGGTAATCGCCGCAGCAATCGGTTTGATCTTTGCGCTTTTTGTGGCCTGGCAGACACAGCGTAGAACGATAGTCCGCTTGAATATCATTCTAGCCTTATGTATAGCTGCCTTTGCCGGGTACTTATATATGACTTACCTGGAGCGGCAAAAAGCTAAAGCGGAAAGCCTGGAGGCAACGGAGCAAATGGTGGATTAGCCGGGACAGAGCCCTCAACCTGATACGGGGGTCGAAGCTGGAAGCGCCAATGTCTATTCGCAGGGATGGACTTGTCCATACGGGCATATACGGGGGAAGGCTTCAACATCCATCTTTCTTTCCCTAAGCCGCCTCAATCAGCACACTCCGCATACTCGTACTGCCATACGCAATGCCATCAATCGGAAAGGAAACCTTGTCCTTTGGGCGCTGCAGCCCCAGGGCATAGAGCAGGGGATAGTAGTGGTCGGGTGTGGGGATGGATAGGGCTGCTGCCCGCCCCAGCTTCTGGTAGTCGATCAGGCTTTGGTGATCGCCCTTTTCGATGAGGATTTTAGACTGCTCATCGAATTCAATGGCCCAGTCGTAGGTGCTGCTTTCCGGGAAACGGAGCACGCCCAGGTTGTGGACGATGTTGCCGCTGGCCAGGATGAGTATACCTTTCTCCCGCAGAAAAGCCAGATGCTTTGCCAGTTCATATTGATGCTGCGCCCCCCGGTGATAGTCGATGCTGAATTGGAGCATGGGGATGTCCGCTTCCGGGTACATCCAGCGGGCCACGCACCAGGCACCGTGGTCAAAGCCCCAGCGGTGGTCCTCCTGCACGTGCCAGTTGGTAAGGGTCCGGGCAATTTCCTGCGCCAGTGCCGGATCGCCCGGAGCTGGGTAATCGATTTCAAACAGGCGGTCGTCCATCCGCCCGAAGTCGTGGATGGTCCGTGGGGCTTCCATGGCAGTAACCAGCGTTCCGCGGGTTAGCCAGTGCGCGGAAATGCACACAATAGCTTTGGGGCGGGGAATACGTGCAGCGACCTGCTTCCAGGCCCGGCTGTACGGGTTCTCGTCGAGGGTGTAGAGCGGTGCGCCGTGCCCGATGAAGAGAACGGGCATGATGGCGTCCCCGCTTTTCCACTGTTGGCTTTCTGCCACGAAGGAATGCATGTTGCTGCCTGCCATAAGTATTGAACTGCTTGTAAGTGTTTTCTTAATGAATTGCCTGCGGTGCATGGGGTCGAGTATTTTAATGTTCAAACATCAAATATAGGTATTTGGTTGTACATTCAGCTGGTCGTGCCAAAAAAAGAGCCTAACACCACACCGTATTAGGCTCATCGTTTTCCAGGGCTATATCCGTTTTATTGGTTGGTGGTACTAACTGCATATTGCAGGGCCACCGGATCAAAAGTAGCAAAGTAGGTACCCGCTTCGGGCAAAGACTGTGCTTTCTGTGCGATGGCCTGAAAAGCTTCCTGACTTTCGTATACAGACATGCCTACAGTCAGCCGGTCGGTGTCTTTACCGCCTACTACCTGAAACTCCCAGCTGCCTTCTACGCCTTCCTGTTGGTCCAGCCATTCGACAAACGCCTTGCGGGAAGACTGGAAAGCTGCTTCCTGTCCCGGTTTGACACGGCGTACGGCCAACTCCAGCACCTGGCCCGGGACCACTGCGAGCCCGCCCAGGTTGAAATCCTCGCCCTCAGTAGGCTGGACGAAAACGTAAGCCTTCAAATCCATTGTCTTGGCGAACTTCAAAAACTTACCCATGACTTTTCCCTGCACTTTTCCCACAGTTTTGCCGGTTGCGTACTGTGTCATTCCGATGAATACTTCACGTTTGTCTGGTTCGGGCAGGGCATAAAAAGATAGGAACTCCCGATCGTTGCTGACACCTTTCTGTTCTTTAAGTGTAGTGATAAATGCGGCGCGTTTGCTGACGAAGTCTGCTTTCATGCCTTCTTTGACCTGCCGGACTGCGATTTCAAAAACAGGAGCTTCCTTTTCTGCAAGCAGGCTTTTCTTAATTGGGGAGCAACTGTACAAGAGCCCAAGCAGGGCAAAAAAGCTGATGTATTTCATGGTACCGTATTTTTGGTTAGAATGAATACGGCAAAGATGAGCAGTAAAGCAGCACGCTTTTTACCGGTTTGAAAAAGGGCTTACCATTTTGATAAATGGTCTTTGAAATCCTGAGGAGGGTATCCGGTCATTTGCTTGACAAAGCGTGAAAAATGAGACGGTGCGGAGAAGTTGAAATCGTAAGCAACTTCTGAGAGGCTAAGCGTGGAGTACTTTAGCGCCTTTTTGATTTCGGCTATGGCCCTTTCCCGTATGATTTGCCGGGCGGTCTTGGCGAAGTGCTGCTGGCAAAGGTTATTGAGCTGCACCCGGCTGATGTGCAGCCTTTCGGCGTAAGCCGCTACCGTGCGTTGTGTTTTGATGTCCCGTTCAAGCAGGCGCAGGAAAGCCAAGAGAGTCGGGTGGGAAAGGGTTTGCCCGGAGGTGCCGTACGCTTTGGCGTAAGCCTGATTGAGCCGTACCAGCAGGTAGTAAATGATGGACCGTAAAATGTGAGGGCTTTCGGGTGTTTGCTGCCGGATTTCTGACCGTACCTCACGGGCCAGGTTGTAATAGGCCTGGAATTGCCCGGTCGGCAGGTGAAGGTAGGAGGGGAGCTCCGGGTTATGGAAAAAATCAAACTTGAAGATAAAGTCCTTATCATTGAAGAATTCGTCCAGGAAGTCCCCTTCAAAAAACATCAGATGGCAACGCTCAAAGTGGGCCTTATCTACTTTGTTGACCTGCCCGGGCTTGATGAACAGCACCATCTGATCCCGGAAATCAATGGGCGTTGCGTCCAGCAGGTACTGCCCGTTGCCTTTTTCCAAAAAGAGGAGGATATAAAAGTTCGTCACCATCGTGTCTGCAATGAGCTCCAGTTCTGATTCATCGCAGGCATCGATCAGCAGCTCTTTGCCGTATTTGGTGCGTTGGAAGCGTAGTTTTTCCATGATTAATGGTTGTAAATTACGTAGAATTCCTGTTTTTGAGGGTTTTCGAAGAGTAAAGAAGCAGTTCTTTTGCAGTCGGCGTTACAAGCGATAGGATCAGTTAGCAGGAACGCTTGACATAAATGGTTGAGAGGACTATCTTACTTCAAAATTTATGTGTATGAAACTCCAGTACCAAGCGCTTTTTCTGCTCCTATTCTGCTTCGCGGGTCATTCCTCAGCCCAAACCCTGTCAGATTACTTATCGGCACCCGGGCTTCAGGTCAATTGTCAGAGGGCTCATTATCTTTCTGGTCATTCCTTTTCCACGGGCTATAGCTTCCTCAAAAAAGAAACCCGATGTGAAGGTATGGAGGTGCTGGTTTTTATCCACAATAACTATGGAGACCTGGTTTATTTACAGGTAGAGCAGCAAAGGTTGTACCTCATCCAAAGCGATTGTTCCCGAATTTTAGTATTCGATTACGGGCTGCAGCCCGGAGATCAGATAGACGAAGGCGTTTACGCTCAGGCGGAGGTGCTGGCAAAGTATCCGGTAACCTTACTAAATGGTGAAGAACGAATTCGCTTTGATCTGAATTGGCGAGGTCATAGGGTATCTCGCGTAGAGGGGATAGGGGACCTTAATGGGAGCTTGTTTCCTTATGACCCTGGGCATTATCTTGAGGAGTTGATTTGTGCAAAAACGGAAGATGGACTCCTTTGGCTAAAGGAGGGGGAGTCAGTGTTGTGTGAAACCCTGAGTTGTGTCGGGCCGGTCCTTGATTTTGAAGTGAACGCCAATGGCAGGTACTTAAATATTGAAAATAATAGCTTATATGCGTCTGATTTTGAATGGCAATTTGGCGATGGGCAGGGTGGGGCTGAAAGGGCTCCGCGTTATCTATATGAAGAGCCGGGCTGTTACACCCTGTCGGTAAAGGCAACTAACCACTGCTATGAAGGCGAACGGATATGGAAAACTAAAGTACCAGTTTGTATCGGTGATTCATGGGAAACTGATTTTTCAACTGATTTTTTACGCATCAACGGTTACCATCGTTTCGATGATGAACTGGAATTTATCTATGATAATAGTCCATGGGCCCCCAAACTTTACCGGACAACAGATGGTGGAGTAACCTGGAGTTTAGTACTCATAGAGGAGCCTGTTGAGGGCTACCGGGGGAAGATAAAGGATTTAGAAATGATGGACGATACACATGGTGTGTTGACTTGTGTGAGCGAAGCCCCTCCCTTTGGAGAGCATCCGATCTCCGGAGTACTAGTGACCCACGATGGCGGACTAACCTGGGAAGAAGTGGAAGGCTTACCAGTTTGGGGGTATGTAATTGAAATTGGTTCTGAAGGAGAAGTATGGGTTACAACATCTGACGGGTTTTACAGGAGCCTGGACTATGGCTTTAATTGGGAAAGGCTTTCTTCTGCGTCAGGATTCAGTTTTCTTGGTGTTCAATATGTCCACGACTCCTTGTTGGTAAGAAGTAACTATCATCAGGCAGATGAAGATGGTAATGAATTTCGCTATTTGAGCAAGTCCTATAATAAAGGATTGACCTGGGAGGATACCGTTGCGGTTTCCAATGTTTCAGGCTGGTATTTTTTTGACGCGTTATCGGCTTTAGCCCTGCACCCTGAAGGCATGGCTTCGACTGATGACGGTGGAGCATCCTGGACCGTTATTCCTCTTGATTTTACAGTTGAGGAATTTACCTTTTTTAACCGGGAAACAGGTTGGCTGAAAGATCAATCAGGTATCGTCTATTATACTTCAGATGGTCTGCAAACGGTACAAGTCACGCTTTGCAATAAGGAATCCATTTATAGCCTGGAGGCTATTTCAGATTCAGAAGCCATTTTGACGTCCAGAATTCAAGGTCACTTCCACAAAAAATCCTTTGAACTGAACCTGGAGCCACCGGATTGCAACACTGATAATGATAGGGATGGCTACCCAGCGGGCATAGACTGTGACGACAGCAACCCCCAGGTCAACCCAGATGCTCAGGAAATCCCCAACAATGCTATGGATGAAGATTGCGACGGCTCTGATACCAAACTGACAGCCTGTGCAGACCCCGCCGTTGCCATTACGGTTTATCCCAATCCGGTAGAAAATCAGCTCAGGGTGGACCTTAGGCATCAACCGGCTTCAATTGCGCTGTATGATATGCTGGGGCGGGAACTGCAGGCTGGTAATTATGATGGGAAAGGTATTGTGGAATTAGACTGTACCCGGCTACAGTCCGGCGTCTACCTGCTGATGGTCTCCGGTGAAGATCGGGGAGATTGTGTTGCGAAGGTGGTCAAACGCTAACCGAATAATACCTAATACCGTATCTACAGAGCTCCCAAATTAATCATCTCATGCCTGAAACCACAAAAGAAACTGCAACGCTCCAATTAGATTGGCTGCAACAAGGTTATACCACATTTGCCCATCACGGCCCGGAAGCCCTGAAGGTCGAGCGTCTGGCCCGGGCAGTAGGCAAAAGTAAGTCCTCTTTTTACCACTACTTTGCCGACCCGGAGGGCTTTCAGGAGTCTCTTCTACACCACCACCTTGAACAGGCCCGGCTTATTGCCAAAAAGGAAGCGGCCTGCCAGTCCCTGGACGATCTGGTCGGGGTATTGCTGGAACACAAAACGGACCTGCTCTTCAACCGGCAGTTGCGGGTTCACCGCAGCCATCCGGCTTTTGAGCGTTGCTTTGAAGCAACCACCGAACTGACTGTATCGGCTATCCTTCCGGTTTGGGGCAGGATCATCGGGCTGAAGGATCAATCCTACCTGGCAGCGCTCGTCCTGCAACTCAGCCTGGAAAACTTCTACATTCAGCTCACCCCGGACACCCTCAACCGTGCCTGGCTACTGGATTATTTTGTGGAGCTTCAACATCTTGTTCGCTCTTTTCAGGCTCAGAAAACCAAGGTTTAGACGGTACCGTCTAAACGGGCTCCGGCGGACCCGCTAACTTGCCGTGGAATCAAAATACGATGTCCATGTCCCTTACTCCAACACCCCGTTACCGTTCCCTTGCTTTTCAAAAGCGTTACCTGAAGTTCACTGCCCTCGTGGTGGGAGCTTTCGGGCCCGTTTTCTTCCTGGGGAGTATGCTTCCTACAGCAGAACCAGCCCGGTGGACGCTCGACCTCCTCAGTTGGCCGCTCGATGGGGCCCAAAGTTTCGCAGCCGCGACTACCCGTTTCCTTTCCGCCCTGACTGGTGGGTTTCTTCTGGGCTGGGGCGTGACGATCTGGGGGATGTCCGGCCGGCTGTTTGATGCTGCTCCGGAGCCAGTACGGCGGGTGGTATTGTCCGGAATTTTATCTTGGTTTGTGCTGGACAGTGCCGGCTCTGCGGCTTCCGGGAACGCCTCCAATGTTTTGTTCAATATTTTAGTTTTGCTGTTGGCAGTGGGTCCGTTATGGTGGCGGGGGAGTAAATCCTGAAATGGCCTACTCTAAATTCTGAAACCGCCATTGCCGCCCCGAGCCATCTGTAAAGGAGACAATGCCATACTGGCGGTTGAACCAGACCTGGCCCGGCCCACCGGCGACCTGATGCATCCATACCTCCTGAAAAATGCGGTTGAAAATGGTCACTTCCTCCACCGGCGGCGTGAGCTCGTCCCCGGGCCAGCTGCGCTGGTTGAAGACGGTTTCAAATGTTTTCCGGAACGCAGTTTCGCCCGGGCCTTTAGACCAGACTTCCACCCAGTCGCCCACATCCCGGCTGCCTGGATTGGCAAGGTTGGGCCTCGCCCGCAGGCGTACGATAAACTCCAGGTTCAATGCCGCACTGCGCAGAGTGTCGTCGAGGTACTGAGACACATAAGCCGTGCGTACGCCTGTGCTGTCGTGGTAGACATTATCGATAAAAACATTTAGAGAATCTATGCCAGGGGTTTCCGCATGAATGATTTCAAAGCCCGCCGAAGCACTATTCTCATCCACGAAAAAGACAGATTCCCGGTCGTGGTAGGCAAGTTGAGTTCGCGTCTCATCCAACAGGTTAAAGGGGCCGAGGTCAAACTCGGTGGGATAGCTGGTGTCCACTTCTCTGAGAAAACGGTTGCCACAGCCCATGACTGTCAAAATGCAGATTACAAATAGCAGATAGCCTACCTTTTTCATGGAATCTTTTTTCGATTTACACAACAGGCCCAAATTGGGCACTGCGTGCAAAAATAGAAAAAGTAAGGCAGTCTGCTGTCATAGGATTGTGAGGATGCGCTCAGGTCATTTAATTAGGGTCTCGGATAATCCAACCGGTCAATCAAGGCAGGCTTGTAATAGCTGTCCAGCCCGGCAACGCTAAGGATGCCGGCTTTCTCCAGCAGGATATGCCCGTCTTCCGCAATCAAGGCTTCGTCAATGAGGACTTCCACCACTTTGCCGATCACGAAGATGGACCCGTTCACCTTAATATGGTGTTCCTCTGCCAGCTCCAGCCCCAGTTTGATCGGGCTTTCAGCAACATAGGGAGCAGGGTGGGTTTCGGTGTACTGGGCTGTCAGTCCTACGGCTTCGAACTCAGAGTGGTCTGGTTCGTACTTGGCAGAAGCCTGATGTGCCTGATGCATCAGCTCCTCTGTCACCTGATTGAGGGTGAAGTAGCCTTGTGCCTTGATGTTGTGATAGGTCTGCCGCGGCACCGTCAGTGGGCGCATGATGAAGCCCAGGTGGGGCGGAGTGGCCCCTACGTGGGTGATGCTGTTGAACAGCCCCAGATTAGGCACTTTCTTATAGCTCAACGTGCCCAGCAAATGACAACTGCGGTAACCGGAAATGGTATTCATAAAATCGCGCCGGTAAAAGCGCTCCATAGCGAGGATGTCCTCCAGAGAAAATTGCTTCTGCATAAGTTTTCGCGTAAAGTTGGTGTGCAATGGCTCAAACAGTATCTGCGGCAATAGGTTCGGCTCTTTTTGGTGAGAACAAATGGCAGGCGTTATTTCCCCACTTTCCGCTGATAGGCAAAGAGGTCCAGAAAGGCACGGGCGGTCTTGGCGTGAGACAATAGCGGGACCCCTCTTCGCCGGTTGTGGCGGGCGATTTTATAAATAATGGACCAGTGCCGGGCCAGATCGCGCAGGGCCGACCAGTAGGTGCCTCGTTGAGGGTCATAAATATGAGTGGGTTCTGAGCACACCCCGTTGACTTCAATGATCTTGAGGCCTTCACCGGTGAAAAGGCTGTCCAGGCGGCGGCATTTCAGGTCGAACCGGCCGTAGTAAAAGCCATCAATCTGTGAACTGATGCGGTCAAAAACAGCCACCATGTCTTCATTAATAAGATCGTTGCTGTTGATGAAGCGGGTACCTTTAGCGTGGTTGCCCACAATACCCAGGCGGACCTGCTCGCCAGGAGCGGGTACCTTCGCTATCTTATGGGGGTAAAGTGCCTGAATACGGTTCAGCTGAAGCAGGGCCCGGGGGCTTTGTTGTACCAGCTCCAGTACGGTAGATTGTCCGTCCCCCAGCACATGCAAGAATTCCTTGGTGGTCACGGAGGTGATGGCGCCCCTTTTCGCCCCCGGCATACGGTGGTACAACACCCCAACCTCTTCCGGCCAGTCGATATACTCCTGAGCGATAAATGGAATCGCCCGGTGGCCAAGGTGCTGCATCAGAGCGCTGATGTCCTCTACTTTTTGGACCAACAGCCCCCGAAAACCGAGGTCGGGCTTGACAATTAGCGGGAAAGTCAGCCCTGCCTCCCGTAGCTGCTTTTCAACCTGAGCCTGTGAAACGCCGGAGGGCAGGAAGACGGAGTTGGGTCGATAGGTTTCCGGTAGGAGCTGCAGGGTGTCAAATTTGGATTCCATACCCATGCCTGCAGTGTAAATGCCCGGGTTGACTGCTGACCAGTAGCACATGTGCCGCGCTTTGATCATAAGCCAGATCAGGTAAGGGGCAATAGGATAGTAAAAGGCTTTAGAAGGCCAATACTCCCAGTTGCGCAGCTTAATTTTTGCGGTGGTGGACGGCCAAAGCTTCATGGTTAACGGGCAATTGTGCTTTTTTGGTTTGTTGCCGCAGCAGATCATGGTAGGTAAAGTCCAGCTGCAGCGGCGTAGCTTCGATACTGCTTATACTGACCGTCCGGACGATGTTATTCCGGTTCATCACCACATCGTTTTCCGGGTCGCCTTCCCCGGCCGTGCGGTGCCAGTGGAGGATCGCGCTTTGCTCAAAGGTGTCCCGCCCGTCCAGCCATTCGCTAAACCATTGTTCCCGTTTTTGCTGCATCCCGGGGGAGTAAAGGGTAGGGGAGGACCAGAGGTGCGGACTGTCGGCATCTTTTTCCTGCACGCTGAGCTGAGTGCCATCCCAGCGGAGGTCGGTTACCTGCTTTTTGCCAACCACCACCATGGTAAAGGGCTCCATGCCTTCGAAGGTATACTGTTGCACAAAGGTGTGGAGGGTATCGAAGCTGAAAAAGTCCAGTGCCATAAGCCCCCGGCTGCGCCGGTAGGGAGGCCGGTGCTTATGCCGCACAAAGGCACCGTTGAGTATGCAGGCCACAGTGCCGTTCGCGGCTGCGATGATCCAGGTGCCCCCGGCAGTGGTATCGCGGGGGAAAAGCAGTTGGGTGCGGCCTATTTTGGTACTATCCAGGTGCTCAGGCGACCGGTGCGGGGCCTCATCCCGGTTGGTTGTAAACAGAAAGCCGCCATCGGTTTTGGGCAGATACGTTACAGTGCACATAGATCAGATTAGGGATAGTAAATCAATACCTCGTCTTTGTCCTTTCGGCTAATGTCGGGCACCTTGACCTCAGTGCCGGGGTATCCTACAGGGATGAGTAAAAAGGCGCGCTCGTTTTCGGGCCGCTTTAGTATCGAATGGAGAAAGTTCATGGGGCTTGGCGTGTGGGTCACCGCCACGAGGCCGGCATTGTGAATGGCCGTGAGCAAAAAGCCGGCAGCCAGGCCTACGGATTCATTCACATAGTAGTTCTTCTTTTTCTCTCCATCTACCAAGTCGTACGGCTTCTTGAAAATTACAATCAGGTAAGGCGCAATCTCCAGAAAGGGCTTTTCCCAGTCGGTCCCGAAGGGCTGAAGGTCTTCCAGCCACTCTTCTGACATCCGGCCGTTGTAGTTGTCGTACTCCTCCTTCTCAGCGGCTTCCCGGATTTCCTTTTTCAGCTGCGGGTCTGCTACAATACAAAACGACCAGGGTTGCTTGTGAGCCCCGGAAGGCGCCGTAGAGGCCGTCATGACGATGTTCTCAATGATCTCATAGGGGACCGGCTTGTCGGAAAAGTCCCGAATGGTGCGCCGGCGGTCCATAAACTGATAATACTCCCGGCTGCGGTTCAGCATTTCTGCCTTGGGGTACCGTATGCATTTGTAGTTGATAAAATTATGCTCCGTTGTTGACATCTTGGTGGATTTGTGGTGACCAGTTGCAAACCTCGCTGCAAAAGTAGACATTATTCAGTAATTACTTTTTAGGTTGTAAAGCCTCGGGTGTACCAATAAACATCTGCTCGATTTTGGTAGGGCTGCTGGGGTAGAGCTTCCCGCTCTGCTCCAGTTTATCCAAGAAAGCCTTTGGGGTACCAATAAACATTGGCTCGGCTTTAGTCACAAAATATTAACCTGAATGCGGTATGAATACTTGTAAATAATAAAAATAAGCCTTTGTTTTTCGGGTTTTTCCATGTCACAAAAATATTTTTATAATACATTCTTTTTTGTGATTATGAGCTATCTTGCAATTGCAAGTCAGTTATTTATGATTTGACTTGATTAAACAAATATGTACGACCACAGAATCCTTCCCAAAAACGCATTCCTATCCTGATACCGGTTTGAGTATATCTCGACCCATTCAACAGTCAAAGTGCACAGGTTTATTCCGGAGTTCCCCCCACTCTTGAATATCCGAAAGGGCAGCTATTGACACTTCAAGCACTATTCACTTCAACACGATTTTTTATTGGTCTTTGCCTTGTTGCAAAGGTTCTATTGTAATGTCTTTATTCAGCCTCTGAGTTGCATTTGGTACACCTCTCCCCCCATTCGTACCATGATAGCAACACAGCGGAGTCAAGATACAGCCCATGAACATTCATAGTGAGTCGACTGCCCGAAGTGGGCAGTCTTCTGCACGGAGGGACAGTCGACTACCTTTATGACATATTCATTTGGCTGCATTCCTTTTTACCTCGCCGATAGCACTAATGCAGTATTCTTTGCTGTCCGGGGGACCAACTTCAAATTTGGAAGCACCATTTTTATAGGAGGAGGCGCAAGGCATCTGTACCGATGTATACGGCGGCCCTTTAGGAACGTTTGTTGCTCCGCCTATCGGTAAATACCTGGCCTCGGGGACGCCCTTTATCCCCCTGGCGTGACCTTCAGGTATTCCCGGTCCCTTGCCCCAATTAACCCAAGCAAGCGTGTAACTCCTCCGTTGGTAGGCCCGTCAGGGCCTACCTTTTTGTTTGCATGGCATGCAAACATTTCCGAAGGGCTGAAAGAAGCCCTGGCGCCTAATCGGCGGGAAGCCAATGCGAAGGCAACTGCGTTACTGGCAACGGTAGGGTGGGAAGGAAGCTCTAGGCCTAATCTCTGTCTATGCTTGAAGCCGTTTGATCGATTATCATCGCATCAGAGCCCTGAGCTTTCCACTTTTGCGTCAACACATGATCACCCAAGATATTTTTTAATCAAAACCCGACTGTAATGATGAAATGGATTAAAACGGGTGCCCTGGCATCCTTGTTTGCATTAATCACTTTTGCCGCCCAGGCCAATACGACAGACAACAGCCCGATGCGGCTGCTTTCCAAAGTGATGCCTGATCAGACCCTGCGCATTCAGCTGGTCAACCTTCAGCAACAAACCGCAACGGTGGAGCTGACCGATATGAACGGCAAGACCCTGCACCTCGACCTGATCAAAAACCACAACGGTTACGCACGAATCTACGACCTCAAAGAAGTGGAAGATGACCGCTACCTCTTGACCGCCAAACAAGGCGATGATGAAGTGATTGTGGTGGTCCGCATTAAAGACGGAACCATCATGACTTCAGACAAGACCCGGAAATAGCCCTGAAATTTAAGCTATGAGGCAGTAGCTGACCATCAAGTCTGATCAGCTACTGCCCACTGAAAACGAATGGTAAAGCCTCGCCAACGGAGCGGGGCTTTACTGATTACACGCGCTCAATGATGGTAGCATAGCCTTGCCCCACCCCAATACACATGGTCACCAAAGCATAGCGCTGCTGCGTTTGCTGAAGCTGAAGGGCTGCGGTTTGCAGCAGGCGGGTACCGGTCATGCCCAGTGGATGGCCGATGGCGATGGCGCCGCCGTTCGGGTTGATGCGCGGGTCATCGTCCGCAACGCCCCATTGCCGGGTGCAGGCCAGGGCCTGGGCTGCAAAGGCTTCGTTGAGTTCAATAATATCCATATCGTCCATCGTAAGGCCGGCTTTCGCCAATGCCTGATTGGATGCCCGGACCGGGCCTATGCCCATAATTCGGGGTTCCACGCCCACCACGGCAGAGCTGACAATTCGTGCCATAGGTGTTAGGCTGTATTGCCTGACCCCGTCTTCTGAGGCGACGAGCATGGCTGCTGCGCCATCGTTGAGCCCACTGGCATTGCCGGCGGTAACGGTGCCGCCCTGATCTGCAGGCTTAAAGGCGGTGCGGAGCTTAGACAGCACTTCCAGAGTGGTGCCGGGGCGAATGAATTCATCTTTGTCAAATAATACCGGGTCGGCCTTGCGCCTTGGGATGGGCACGGGGACGATCTCCTGGCCTAATCTTCCTGAAGCCTGTGCTGCCGCTGCTTTTTCCTGCGACCAGGCTGCGAATTGGTCCTGGTCCTCCCGGCTGATCCCATACTTTTCTACCAGGTTCTCTGCGGTTTGCCCCATGCCGTCGGTCCCGTAGGCTGCCTCCATTTTGGGGTTGACAAAGCGCCAGCCAAAGCTGGAGTCGTGCATCTGCGCGTCTCTGCCGTAGGGTTTGGAGACTTTGGAAATTACCCAGGGGCCGCGGGTCATATGCTCCACACCACCGGCAATGAACAGGTCGCCGTCGCCCGTTTTTATAGCCCGGTTGGCGTGGATGACGGCTGACATGCCGGAAGCACATAGGCGGTTGACCGTTTCGCCGGGCACTGCGTAGGGGAGCCCGGCCAAAAGCAAAGCCATCCGTGCCACATTGCGGTTGTCCTCTCCAGCCTGATTGGCACAGCCCATGATGACATCAGCGTAAGCCTCCCCGGGGATATTGGGGTGGCGACCGGTAAGGGCTTTCAGTACGTGCGCTGCCAGGTCATCGGTCCGGATAGGGGACAGAGTGCCGGTGAACTTGCCGATTGGCGTGCGTACGGCATCAATAATGTAAGTTTCTTTCATGGTTAGGGTATTCAGTAATTGGTCACAAAGATCACAGAAGTGTGGAAAAAATCCAGTTATATTCGCCCAATTCTGGCAACGCTGGAGCGAATAATTTGTTTCAACTAAAAAAATAAAGAGCAATGCGTAATCTTATTTTGTTGCTGGCCCTTGCCGGCACGGTTTTTGGAATAGGCTGCGGCGGTAGTAATCAGGATGCAGGATCAGCATCGCCCGTTGAGCAGCAAGAGGCAGCCTGGGCTAAAATGATGGAGGTCCATGATGCCGTGATGCCCAAAATGGCAGACATGAACCGCGTGAGCCGGGAACTTAAAGTCCTGGCTGAAGGGCTGGAAGACAAAACCCAGCTTGAGCTGATCAATAACGCCGTGGAAAACCTGGAGGCGGCCAGTGAAGGCATGATGGTGTGGATGGCCGAGCTACAGCAGCCTAAAAAGCTCCGCGAAGAAAAATCACACGAGGAAATTATGAACTACCTCAATGCGGAGACGGAAGAAATCACTCAGGTGCAGGAGGATATGCTGAGCAGCCTGGAACAGGGGCAAACCCTGCTGAAAGAACTGCAGGCTGAAACGGCAGCGGAATAACAGGGTGCTTTGTCAGGTAGGAAGGTCTCAGGTGGCTGGCAGGGGCTTTTCGCCCGCTGCCGAAACACGTACTTACCTGGCAAAGCACCGTTTCTCAATAACTAAAAGGACGAATAAACCATGCGCTTCTTGCTATTCACACTTCTCGGACTAACCGTTTTTTCCTGTCAGCAGGAGTCTAAAGTTCAGCCGCTGCCGTACCTGGGGCAGCATGAAATCAATGGGCAGGATACGGTGTACCATACGATTCCGGATTTTGCTTTTGTCGATCAGGACAGCAATCTGGTGACCAATGCCACTTTTGAGGGTAAAATTTACCTCGCGGACTTCTTTTTCATTTCCTGCCCGACCATCTGCCCAAAGGTCAAAAAGCAGATGCTGCGGATTTTCGATAAGTACCAGGGCAATGACGAGCTGATGCTGCTGTCCCATACTATTGACCCCAAGCGGGACACCGTAGGCCGCCTGAAAAGCTACGCTCAAAACCTGGGCGTAGATAATGGCCAATGGAGGTTCGTTACCGGAGAGATGGATGAAATTTACGGGATCGCGGATGATTACATGAGCATTGCCAAAGAGGACCCCAACGCGCCCGGCGGCTTTGACCACAGTGGCTGGATTCTGCTGATCGACAAAACCGGCCATATCCGGTCCTTTGCCGATGGGACAGCCCCTGAAAAAGTAGACCGCCTGCTGACAGACATCGAATGGCTGCTGGCTAACGAGTAGATCCGGGCCCTTCAAAAAATCATGGTGTATTTCTTACAATAACTGACCGTCTTGTTTGACTTTGAGCGGAGAGGATGTACCTTTGAAATCCTATGGAGGACTGGAAAAAAATAAGTGAGGAATTCACCTTTCGGGGCTGGCGCAATATGATCCGGCGGACGTTTGAGATGCCGGATGGCCGTCATGCGGACTTTGATGTGATTGGGAACAATACCTATGTCACTATTGCTGCCTTTACGCCAGATAGGGAGGCTATTTTGGTGCGGCAGTTCCGCCCGGGCCCGGAAACCACGCTCACCAGTTTTCCTCAGGGCTATGTAGACCCTACGGAGTCTCCGGAAGAAGCCGCCCGCCGGGAGCTTTTGGAGGAAACGGGGTACGAAGCCGATGAAATCCGACTGCTGAAAGAAATCCGCTCTGCCTACTCAACCGAGCGCCACCTCTGCATGATTGCTACGGGCTGCCATAAAGTCGGGCAGCAGCAACTGGATGAAGATGAATTTATTGAGGTGTTCCGCCTTCCGCTTTCTTCCTTCCGCCAACTCCTCAACAACCCGGCAGATACCACTTTCGCTAATGTGGATGCGGGCTACCTTTCCCTGGATTTTTTGGGTTGGTTAAGTGCTTAATCGAAAACGGTATCATTTATTTTAAATTTCTTGCGAATGGGCTTAGGCCGGTGCCTGAAAGGCCAGATTCCGCCTTCCGGTTCAGGTGTGGTGGGCAGTTGTAGGATTTGTTGGGCAGACCATTCTTCCGGAAATCCGAGGTAAAGGCTTTCTTTGTGGGCAAGCAGGGCTTCAAATGGGCCGAAAAGCTGCTGGAAAGCGGTATAGTTTACAGCCTCAGCTTTGCCGGAGTTCAACTGGGAGAGAGTTGGCCGGACAACCTCATCCGCTAACCGTGTCATAAAAGTAGAGTCGGCATCATCGTACAATCCAAATACAGCGGACTGGGTTTCGAAAAATTGAATGCCAGGGGCTTCCGCTTTCGGATCTGATGAAAACCGTTGGAGCCTGCCCGGGTAAAAAATTAAGTAGAAATCTAAGTATTTATCAAATGCCTGAATGCCCGTTTCCGGATGGGTAAGAGCCATCAGACCCAGCTCCAGCAATTGTGCCTGAAGCAAGGTATCCTCTTTTTCCGACCGTTGAAGGGCATCCAGCCCCTGGTATACTGCAATTCGCGCCTGCGCATGATTGTCTGCGGAAGTTTCCATCAGATAAGCTTGTGCGCTGAGGTGATTCATTTGGGCCAGGGTATGGTAGTGATTTTTTTGAGGCTGACCAGCTGCGGTGTCCTTTCCGCGGCTCACTTTATGATTGTTAATCAGTGGGGAAACACGGTCAATTTGAGCTAAGACGCCATAAGGCTTTCCCTTTTCTAATTCCCACTGCGCCAGTGCCAGCCCGGCTTCAATTTGTACAGCCGTTGTGCCCTGTTCCTGTGCCTTTGTCAGAGCAGCCTTGGCTTCTTCAAAGGGCTGTCCGGTGGCTAAAAGGGCCTGTCCCAGTAAAAGGTGGGCTTCGGGGCTCTTCTCAATCTGCAGGGAGGCCTGACAAGCCTGTGCAGCGGCGGCCCAATCTTGTTTGATGGCCAGCAGATGAGCTTGCTGCAAATAGATATCGGCAAGGAGGGGCGCTTCTTCGCTCTCTACGATTTCTACGATTTCGGCGGCAGACCGGGCTGCCTTGAATGCAAGTTCGTACTGTTGCCGCTGCTCCTGAATCTCAGACTCCAGAAGCGCAATCTCTGCGGGTATGAGCGGGTCATCGAAAAAAGGGTAGAGGCGTGCTTTTTTCAGGTGTTCCAGCGCGGTATCGTATTGTCCCTCTTCCAAACAGATGCAGGCGGAAAGCTGCTCGTTCAATCCCAGCGCGTCCGGGGCAATGGCCATACGCAAATCCGCAGATTGCTGATTGCACTGCGTCGCGGTCTCCAGGTGACCGAGTTGGAAATGGTTTCGGGCCATTTTGAAGTAGGCTTCTCCCAGATCGTATTTGCGTTGGGGGTATGCCGTGATGAAGGCAGACAGTGTGGCGTTGGCTTCTTCGTACTGTAGGGCTTTGGCCAGGCTATCGGCTTTGTGGAGCAGGTCCTGCGGTTGCGCCAGCGCTACGTTTGTGCCAAAACACAGCATCAGGATAAGTCCGGAAAACAGAGGCAAAGGGTTCAAAGCGGAAGTTGGTCGTTTGATTTGCATACGGCTCTCCAACCCTTTGAGCGGGCGGAATATTGTTTAAAACATGAATTAATTATTGCCTGATCACCCGCCGTACCATACGGCCCATTTCCAGCTCCACAACCACGAAGTAAGTGCCACCGGGCAACCCTTCCATTTGAATTTCGACCGGGACACCATCGGAAACCCGCCGCTCGAGTTGCCGCAACGGGCGGCCAAGCAGGTCTACCAGCTGAATGTAAGCATCCTGACTGTAGGGCAGCTTGAAGAGCAGAAACAGGTTTTCTCCAATCGGGTTTGGGAAGGCAGTCAGGTTGAAATCTGCGGTATCTTCTGTGGTGTTGGCTGGTGGCGTACTATCGGTAACGTCGACCCAAAGGGTGGCCGACTCGCTGCAGCCGGCAGCCGTTTCCACGACCACGCTTACCGGGTAGCGGCCCACTTTGGTGTAGGTATGGCTCGGAGCCGGGAGTTCACTAATGAAGCCATTGCCGAAATTCCAGCGCCAGCTGACGATATCCAGGCCATTCGCTACGGTCTCAAAGCCTACCACGCCGGTTTCTGTGGCGAGGTCTACCGCTGCATCAGAGACCAGGATGTCCACGTTTCCGGCAGAGGTACTATTGCTGACCGGCACGGAGACACTGCTGCGTTCACAAAAGTAATCATAGCTGATGGACCAGTCATAGAAGTAATAGTAAAGGCCGGTGCTGTCGGTGGCGCCAGTAATCTGCACGACCTGCTCTTCTGCTACAGGAAAGGCCTCTTCACCACTGGAATACTGTAGTGGGGCACCGGCCAGTAGCAGTAGCTTATAGCCTTCTCCCTTAGGGATCTCAAAGTTAAGCTCAATCGTATGGATACCAGGCTCATCGATTTGAATGATCTGTGTCTTATAAGTATCATTGGGGCCGGTCAGGCGTAGCATTCGGCCGCCGGGCTGAGCAGTCCGTACGGTTATGGTGTGTAGGGTGAAGGGATGGAAGGCGTCAAAAATTAGCCCTTCCTGTACGTTGCTTTCCTGTGGGGCACTGTCAGAAATGTCTGGCGTTTGCAGCTGTGCCCTGATCGTTGCTTCCAGGTAAATTTCCTGGCTGTTTTGTACATCATTTAGTTGCAATACGGGGCCCTCTCCGAGTAATTGACCGCCCTCAGGGGCATTAAACCAGTTGAAATCCGCTTCCCCATCAAAGTCTGCCCGCAGCAGTGCACTGCCGCCCTGACAGACCGCCGCAGCGCCTTCCAGTTGCACGGGAATAGGGGCATGTTCCAGAATGGTCACTTCTTTTTTCTGCCGGTTGTCGAGGTAGCGCAGGTCGTTTTGTTGGTTGGCAAGGGTCAGTTCCACATCAAAGGTGTAATTGCCGGCCGGAGCTTCTAAGTCTGGCAGGCTGATCCAGGTCCGTCCACCGGGGAGGAGTTGTCCTTCCCAGTTATGGAAAAGGCTTTGCCCGCCCAGGCTGCAAACGATCTCAAGGCTGGAAAGGGTGTCAGAACCATTGTTTTCCACGAGTACCCGGGTGGAAAGCGTATTGCTGCAGTAGTAAGGAGCCTGCTCGACGGTGAGCAGCGCAACATCATTAGTTGACTGTACCGGGGGCGTAGGCGTGTGGCCCCGCTGAATGAGGTACTCATAAGCCGCAGGCAGATTGATCACGCCCATTCCATAATTGTTGTCTTCTCCAGGCAGCCCCAGATCGGTACAGGTGTAGTAAAGGGCAAGCATGAGCGCTTCCCCTGTCAGGTTGGGAAAGGCTTCTTTGAGCAGGAGCAGGGCGCCACTCACGTGAGGTGCCGCCATAGAGGTGCCGCCTAGTGTACCGTATTCACCACCGGCCAGGGCAGAGCGCACGGCTACGCCCGGTGCGGATACCTCCGGCTTAATCAGCAGGCTGCCTTCCCCTCCGCAAACGGTAGGGCCCCGGCTGGAAAAGTCTGCTACGGGCAGGTTTGGCGAGTTACCGTTGATAGCGCCTACCGAAAACATACGAACCGTATCCCAGTTTTCCATTGGCGGATCTCCGATGGTGAGCGGGTCTGGCCCTTCATTGCTGGCAGAAAAAACAACAGCAATCCCTGCCGCATAAACGGCATCTGCTATTTGTCTTTGTATAGGGTCGCCACAGTCGCTCTGTACCGGATAGTCCCGGCTCCAGGAATTGTTGATCACATCAGGGCGGTCACTGGTAGTAGCCGGATTGCCATCAGGGTCCATCGCCCATTCGAAAATCTCAATGGCATCCAGTGCCGTACCGGCGGAGGAGGCACAGTCTGACGTGGAACTGCCCTGCCAGAGTGCTCCGAAGGCAACGCCGATCGTATCCCGCGCTACGCGGTCAATACCGGTTATCGTGCCGCCAACGTGGGTGCCATGATTGCCGCAATAGTAGGGGCGGTCTCCATTAGCCCAGGCCTGGGACATCGGCATTTGCTGATAAGCGAAATTGTGCCCGATTGCCGGATGGTCGATGTCATGACCGGTATCCACCACAAGCACTTTACGACCGTAGCCGGTATAGCCCAGGTTCCACAGGTAAGGAGCGCCGATCACTTCCAGCCCGGGCTCAATCCCATTGGGAGAGGGGGGCGCCGGCGCACTGTCACAGGCATCAGGGAAAGTCATTATCCAGTTGATGTCCATCCATTCCACAGCGGGAAGCTGACTGATTGCAGCTGCGCCTTCCAGGTTAACCTCACAGGCGATGAGGTTTGCGATCCAAAACTGCCGGGCTTGCTGTAAGCGTACACCCGGTAGACTGGACAGGGTCTCCATAAAGGAAGGCTGTACGGTATTGGCACTTTCCTTAAGTGCGCTGATGATAATCTGACCGCGGTCTTTTACCGGAGTGGCCTTGGCTTTGAACCGGGCTTCTATAGCGGGTAAATCTGCCTGATCACTAAGCAGGATTTGTACCGTATGGTAGTCTTCCGGGGCGCTTTCCAATGCTTGCTGAAGAGCAGGGGCAACCGTTTCAAGGTTGAGGTCCTGAGCAGTTAAACTGACGTGGAACAGCGCTAGGCTGCTGAGCAGTAGTAACAATTGGCGCATTGGATCAGTGTTTACGAGTTGGGAGCGTCCGGGCGTTAACCCGTTCACCCTTTACGCTCCCAATTTACTAAAATCATTTGGCTTTGACAATCCGGTGTACAGACCGTTTGCCGGCTATTTCCACAATGATCAGGTAAGTTCCTGCCGGATAAGGGCTCAGCGGCAGGGTGATGGTTTCCGATGGTGCGATATCCTGTATGGTTTGCTGCAATGGCCGACCCAGTACATCAGTAAGGGTGATCTGCACGTCCCGGAATGCGCCTCCTTTAAGTTGGAGGTTGATTTGCTCCTTTGCCGGATTGGGGAATAAAAGCAGCTCGGGAGTTTCATCAACCACTGAAGTAGAAACGGGAGGTGTGCTGTTGATGACAACAATCCTGCGGGTCGCTGCATTGGTACAGCCTTCCGTGCTTGTGGCAGTCAGCCCCACCGTGTAGACACCCGTTGTATCGTAAGTATGGGTAACGGATGCACCGCTTGCCGTTGTTCCATCCCCAAAGTACCAGTTCCAGTTGGTGTAGCCGTCCGTCAATACCGAGAAGTTTACTGCTCCGGAAACCGCCAGGTCCACTGTGTCCACACTACTGCTGATGGCTGGCGCACTGCCTGTGCTATCGGCGCTGACCGGAATCTCTACCATACTTCGGCCACAGCGCTCTTGGTAGCTGATTTCCCAATCATAGAAGTAGAAATAGGCTGAGCCGCCCAAAGTGGAGGAAGTGATGGTGACCACACCTGGTACGATCATTGGATAGCCCTGGAAGCCACCACTGTTGAGCATCAGGGGTTTACCCGCATTCAGGCGTAGGATGTACCCTTCGCCCGGTGTGACGCTGAGGTTAAGGTCAATTCGTTGCTCCCCGGCTTCAGCCACATTGACAATCCTGGTGGTGACAGAGCCATCCGGTTTGACCAGCTGCAGCAAACGGCCTCCGGTTTCTTCCGCATAGACTTTTACGGACCTTAGCGTGAAGGGGTAAAAAGCGTTGAACCGGAGTCCCCGGGATTGATCCGAGAACTGAGTGTTTGTACCGGTGCTATCAGGGCGGCCTACCTTTCTAATAGGTGAGGTCTCGGCATAGATCGTGCCCGTAGCGGTTAGGTCCTCAAGGAGGAAAGGCGAGCCACTGCCCAATGTGGCATTTCCATCTGAAGTGGAGTGCCAGGTGATATTGGCGTTGCCATCGGCCAGGACCTGAAGCAAGGCATGGCCACCTGTGCATACGGAGTCGCCGATTAGCATGGCCGGAGACACATCTTCTTCGAGAACGGTCACCGTGGTTTTCATGAAGTTGTCTTCGGGGCGTTCGTCTACCTGCCCGTTGGCAGAGACGATGCCCAGGACCGCTTCGTAAGTGCCTTCCGGCATATTTAGGGCGGGAAGTTCCAGCGTCTGGATTTCGCCGGGAGGCAGCAGGCCGCCCCATTCGTACGTTTGTACCGGTCCGTCTCCCACCTGATATTCCAGTACCAGCTCCTGAAGGGTGTCAGGGCCTGCATAGGAAATGACGGCTTCCAGGCTAACTGTATTGCCGCAATTGTACTCCGGTGTATTGACGCGGAGTATCCGGGCATTATGGTCGAAAGAACGTGGAAGCTCCGGAGTATGCCCTTCGTCAATGAGGTATTGATAGGCGGCAGGCAGATTGATAATACCCATGCCATAATCGTTGTCTTCGCCTTCCGGGCCGAGGTCTGTGGCAGAGAAGTAAAGCGCCAGCATCAGATCCTCACCGGTGAGGTAGGGGAAAGCCTCTTTGAGCAGCAAAATGGCTCCGGAAACGTGTGGTGCGGCCATGGAAGTGCCAGAGAGAAAGGAGTACTCCCCCCCAACATAAGCTGAACGGACTGTAGAGCCCGGCGCTGATACCTCCGGCTTGATGAGCAAGGAGCCGGTGCCGCCACAGATGGATGGGCCACGGCTGGAGCCGCTGGAAATGGTCAGGCTCGGGTTGTTGGCATTGAGGTTGCCTACTGAGAACAGGCGAACCAGGTCCCAGTTGTTAAATTTTGGAGGGGTGATGGTTTCCGGGCTGGGCCCATCATTGCCCGCAGAGAAGACGACGGCAATGCCGGCCGCATAGAGGGCATCATAGGTCTCGAATATGCCATCAGCATCACAAAAGGTGGAGCCGCTGCGCCAGGAGTTGTTGATGACATCCGGGATATCATCGGTGGTGGCGGGGTTGCCGTCCGGGTTCAGCGCCCATTGAAACATACCGGTAATGCCAGCGGTGCTCGTGTTGTTATCGCAGCTGCCGCTCAGGGCGATACCGCTCATCCACTTGGCTTCGTAGGCTACTCCGATAGTGTCGTTGGTGAGGCGGTCGAGCCCCAGGATTGTTCCGGCAACATGTGTACCGTGCCCATCGCAATCTATCACATCTTCTCCTACAAAACTGGAACTTTGGCTCTGGAGGTGGTAAAGGAACTGATTGGTTAACGCCGGGTGGTCAGGTTCTGTACCGGTGTCCACGATGAGGGCCCGGGTGCCGTAGCCGGTGTAGCCCATCGCCCAAAGTGCAGGAGCTCCTATGGCTTCCAGGCCGGGTTCTGTGCCATTGGGGGATGGCGGTGCGGGAGCGGGAGCGCTTTCGGTTTCAATCCATTCCACTGGCGCGTCATATCCCACAGATGCTACCTCTGGCAGTTCACTAACTGCGTATACCGCTGCCCGGGAGCCTTCGAAGAAAACCATATTGGTAATCCAATAAGGCTGTAAACTGCCAGCGGAAATCCCTTTGATACTGCGCAGTTGTTCCAGAAAACCGGGCTGAGTGGAGGTTGCTTTATCCATCAGGGTTTGGACTACGATTCGGGCACGCTCGTCAACGGGCAGCTGACGGGCCCGGAAGCCGGCTTCCAGTGCCCGGATGTCTACCCGGTCTTTTAGCAGCGCATAGGCTTTGTAGGTTGGTTTATCCTGCTTCAGGAGCACCTCCTGGAAGTCGATGGTGATTTTTTCCCATTGCTGTGCCGGGAGCAGTGTGCCCAAAAAGAGTAATGCCAAAACAGAGGCACGGGTTTTCCATACTAAATCCATTGTAAGATAGTTTACTTGTGTACGAAACAATCAGGGTATGTCGGGAGGATTATCAAAACTAAGGAATGATCGGAATTCGAAGGTAATGAGAATGTCAGGTAAACTGCAAGCCACTATACATTATGGAGCACGGCGGCTGTCAATGGCCTCCGTGATCAGGGCCAGACAAACATTGAATTCCTTTTTCAGGCGCTGTTCCCAAAAACGGAGGACCAGCCAGCCTTTTTCCTGGAGCTTTTGGGTGTTTTCCCGGTCGCGCTCCATATTCCGCTCTATTTTGGGAATCCAATAGGCGCGGTTGCGCTTAATGGTCTGCCGTTTTTCTTCCCAATTGTAGCCGTGCCAGAACTCGCCGTCAATGAACACTGCTACTTTGTACTTTTTGATGGCGATATCCGGGCTGCCGGGCAGGCTTTTGACATTTTTGCGGTAGCGGTACCCTCTGGCCCAGAGTGCTTTTCGCAACCGGACCTCCGCCTTGGTGTCCTTCGACCGGATGCGGCTCATCGTCCGGGACCGTTGCTCGGAGATATAGTGAGTCTGCGCTTCCTCAAATCGGGGTACTTTCTTGTGGCTCAAGGCGTAATGTTGTTTAAAGTAAAAGCGCCGTGGATGCCTGATGGTTCATTCGCTCCTGCTCCAATGTCCGCTCCAGCCAGGCAGGTGCCAGTCTTGCCCGGGCTGTTTACCTCGTTTCCACCCATTCGATGCCCAGGCCCTCCACTTCGGTTTCCTCGTTTACCTCCTCCAGGTACAGATTGCCGATGGCGGCTTTGAGGCGGAGCAGGGTAGGGGCGACTTCACTGCGGCGGATCGCGAGGTCGACAGTAGCGGAAGTGTCGAAGTTTTGGCCAATCATGTTAAGCTGCAAGTGTTCGATGCTGCTCATCACGTTGCCCATCAGCCCATAGTCGAAGGAGAGGCGGTAAATTTCTTCAACGGTACGTTCTACAATATCGGCTTCCTGCAAAGCCAGCGCGGTGCTTTCGCGGTAGGCATTAATCAGGCCCGAGGTGCCCAGGAGTGTGCCCCCAAAGTACCGGATCACAATTACAATCACATAAGTCAGCCCAAAGCTGTCGATCTGGCCCAAAATAGGCCGTCCTGCGGTGCCGCTGGGTTCCCCGTCATCATTGGCGCGGAAGTTGTTTTGGTCCAGCCCCAGCCGGTAAGCATAGCAGTGGTGGCGGGCTTTGGGGTGGAGCTTTCGGATGTCTTCCAGGGCGGCTTTCCACTCGTCTTCGTTGTAAGCCGGGTAGGCGTAGGCAATGAACTTGCTGCCCCGGTCGCGGAATTCGCCCGAAGCCATCCCGCTAATCGTCTGGTACGTATCTTTTAGGTTCGGCATCGGCGTGAAATTAATCTTTTACACCCTGTTAACAAACCTTGCAAAGGTATTAACAGCACGTAACGGTATTATTGCCATCTTTACCGCATGGAATTCTCAATTAGGCACGGGAGTGAGTATATTTGCGCAAAACCACGCACCTTGAAAACCACACTGGAATCCTTCGACGAGATTATGGCAGCGTGCCGGGAGTTGTTCCTTAAGAAAACGGTAGACTACGGGACGTCCTGGCGTATCCTTCGGCCGGCATCTATGACCGATCAGCTGTACATTAAGGCCAAGCGTATCCGGAGTATAGAGGAAAAACAGCAGCAAAAAGTGGAAGACCGGGTGGAAGATGATTATTTCGGGCTCATCAACTACAGTATCATGGCGCTGATTCAGCTGGAGTTGCCGGAGGATGCCCCGATAGAGCTGCCTCCCGAAGATGCGGTTGTCCGTTATGATGCCAAAGTGGCGCTGACGCGGGAACTGCTCGAAGCCAAAAACCACGACTACGGGGAGGCTTGGCGGGATATGCGCATCGCTTCCATGACGGATATGATTTTGCAAAAGCTCCTGCGGGTCCGGCAGATTGAAGATAACGCCGGCAAGACCCTGGTTTCAGAAGGGTTGGATGCCAATTATCTGGACATCATCAATTATGCTATTTTTGCACTCATCAAACTGAACGAACAAAACGCTTCATCATGACTATAGGCACTTTGGTACTTTCTGTTGCAGCCGTGGCGCTGCTGCTGACCCTTATTATTGGGTTGACGACCAAGCGTATTGAAAACTGGATCATCAGCTTCCTGCAAAACTTCTGCGGGGTGTTGTTTATCTTTTCCGGATGGGTAAAGGCGGTAGACCCGCTTGGTACGGCCTACAAAATGGAGCAGTACTTTGCGGAGTTCGAGTCTACCTTCTCCGGCACCTGGTTCTCCTTCCTGGCACCGATGTTTCCGCAACTGGCGGAGTGGGCCATTGGTTTTTCCGTGTTCATGATCGTCTTTGAGATCGTGCTCGGTATCATGCTGCTCATTGGTTCCTCCCGGAAGCTGACGGCTTGGGCTTTCTTCCTGCTCGTGGCTTTCTTTACCGTGCTGACGGGCTTTACTTTCCTGACCGGCTATGTGCCTGCGGGCGTCAATTTCTTTCAGTTTGGGCAGTGGGGCCCCTATGTGGAAACCAATATGAAGGTGACCGATTGCGGTTGCTTTGGAGACTTCATTAAGCTGGCACCATTTACTTCCTTTATGAAGGATGTGTTCCTGCTTGTACCTTCCATTCTGTTCCTGATTTTTCATGGGAAAATGCATCAGCTCATGGGCGCAGGTGGGCGTACTGCTACGGTTATTTTGGGTACCGCCGCACTGACGCTTTACTGCTTCAGTAACTACATGTGGGACATCCCGCACACCGATTTCCGCCCCTTCCACAACGAAGCCAACATTCGCCTGGAGAAGGAACTGGAAGACCTTGCCGAAAATAATGCAGAAGTCATTGCCTATAAGGTGACCAACAAGGAAACGGGGGAAACGGCACAGTTCCCCATCGATGAATACCTAAAGAAGTATAAAGATTACCCGAAAGAAGAGTGGGACCTGGAGCAGATCAAGGCCGAACCGGTAGTTAAAGTGGTGAAAACCGCTGACGGCTACGGCATCCCAAGCGCAGAAGGCGAACCCTATGAAGCGGAGCTGGCGAGTTATCTGGCACAGCAGTGGGAATTGGCAGGCGACACGACCGCTCAGGTGGTGGAGCGTAGCAAAATCAGTGATTTCGAGCTGTCAGGCGGGCCGGAAGGCGGCGATGTAACCTATGATATCCTCAATAACCCGGAGTACAGCTTTATGGTAGTCGCCTATAAGTTGTATACCGAAAAGGAAGAGGTTACCACGCAGATGCTCCGTGACACCATTTACAAAGTAGACACCGTGGCTGTGGAAGACACCATTAAGCTGGTGCGCAGTATCGACCGGATCGACAAGCGGCAGGTGGAGCAAACTACTTACCACTTTGGGAAAGACTACCTTGACCCCTGGACGGATATCGTGAATCCGGTACTGGCAGAGGCACAGCAGGAAGGCTTTAAGGTGTTTGGAGCAACCAGCTTTGCCTCACCTGAAAAGCTGGAGCAGTTTCAGACGGCTTCCAATAGCAACTATCCATTCTATACGGGTGATGACATTCTGTTAAAAACCATTGTCCGGTCTAACCCGGGCGTGGTATTGCTGAAGAACGGAAAAGTTATTGGCAAGTGGCACTACAAGAAACTACCGACTTACGAAGAACTGAAAGCCGGCTATATGCAATAATTCGAAAAGCGCTACAGGCCGCAAAGAGCCCGGGTTGAAGTCAGGATTTTGCCTGGTCAGCCCGGGCTTTTTTTGTTTAAAAGGTAAATTGATACCCTTCAATGTCGCAAACCAATAATCAGAGTGTATATTTGCGAGGACTTTAACCGGGAATATTGAAATATGCTGAGTAGAAGGAATATCCGCATTAAAGTAATGCAGATGCTTTATTCCATGAGCCAGGATCATTCGCTTGGGCTTGACGACACCGTCAGGCGATATAAGGCGAATGTACAGCGCTCTTTCGATTTGTACCTCTTCACGCTTTGGGCGCTGGTGCGTACATCAGAGTATGCCATTCAGGACAAGGCCAAGAAATTGGAAAAGCTCCTGCCCTCCGATTCAGATAAGCAGTTCACAGCGGTACTGGCTGAAAATGAACGCCTTCAGTCGTTGGTGCGCAATGATGGGTTTCAGGAATTGCTGCGCCGCCGCAAGCTGAAAAACCGTATCGACCTGGACAACATCCGGACCTTTTATCAGGATTTTGCCAAGACGGAAGAGTACAGGGCTTACAGCCGGCAGGCTTCCCATACCGATGAGGAGCACACCGAAATGCTGCTGTCCCTCTTCAAGCACCTGGTCAATAACGAACCTTTCAATGACTTCCTGGAAGATCACTTCCCCAACTGGGTGGACGATGAGTCCCTCGTGGTGGGAGCGGTAAAGAAAACCATCAAGGCACTGCCGGTGGAGGGGGACTTCTTTGAGGAGCACCGCCCACAGGGTGAAGCAGTGGATGACTTCGGCGAGCGCCTGTTGCGGCAGGTTATTGAAGAAGGGGATGATTTGCTATCCGTGATTGAGCCTACGCTCCGTAACTGGGATGCCGACCGGGTGGCCGTCATTGATATGATCCTGCTGAAGATGGCCCTGAGCGAGCTGACTTCCTTCCCGTCTATCCCGACCAAGGTCACGCTTAATGAGTTCGTCGAAATTTCCAAGCAGTACAGTACGGATAAAAGCAAGGACTTTATCAATGGTATCCTGGACCGCCTGATGAAGCAGCTCAATAAGGAAGGTAAAATCCGCAAACAGGGGCGTGGTTTGCAGGAGTAACCTTTAATGTATGCAGCCCCCGCCATTCCACTACCGGCAAAGGGCTGTAATGATGGGAGAAAATCCTATCTTCGCGCCATGACAGAAAAAATCCTCATCCTCGACTTCGGCTCGCAGTATACGCAGCTCATTGCGCGGCGTATCCGGGAGCTTAACGTCTACAGCGAAATCGTGCCTTTCAATAAGGTACCGGAGCTGGACGATACCATCAAAGGCATCATTTTATCGGGAAGCCCTTTCTCCGTTGCCGATGAAAATGCACTACATACCGACCTGGACCAACTCATTGGGCAGCGCCCGGTGCTGGGTATTTGCTACGGTGCGCAGTACATCGCCAAACAAATGGGCGGAAAGGTGGAGCGCTCCCTGAAAAGGGAGTATGGCAAAGCCGAACTAAGCCGTTTGTATCAGGCGGACCCCTTCCTGGCAGATGTGCCCGAAGGGTCTCAGGTATGGATGTCGCACGGGGATACGATCATGGAAATCCCCGAACAGTTCGAACTGTTGGCAGGTACCGCACATGTGGATGTCGCCGCGTATAAGTCTAAAGCCGGCGCTTTTGCCCAACCGGTTTACTGTATACAATTCCACCCGGAAGTTTCGCATAGCCTGGACGGCATGACGGTCCTTAAAAACTTCGTCAAGGACATCGCCGGCTGTCACGCCGAATGGACCCCGGCTGCCTTTGTGGAAGAAACCGTACAGGCTTTACGTGACCAACTTGGGGACGACCACGTCTTAATGGGGCTGTCCGGTGGTGTGGATTCTACGGTAGCTGCCTCTTTGCTGCACGAAGCAATTGGTGACAACCTGGTCTGTATTTTTGTGGATAACGGGTTGCTGCGTAAGGATGAGTTCGAGGAAGTGCTCCATTCTTATAAGGATATGGGGCTGCGTGTGGTTGGTGTAGATGCGAAAGAGGAATTTTATAAAGAATTGAAAGGCGTTTCTGATCCGGAGCAAAAGCGCAAAGTGATCGGCCGCGTGTTCATTGAGGTCTTTGAAAAAGAGGCGCTGAAGCTGGAGGAAGAAGACCGGGCAATCAAATGGCTGGGGCAGGGTACGATTTATCCGGATGTGATCGAGTCTGTATCCGTACACGGTCCATCCGTCACCATAAAATCGCACCATAATGTTGGTGGTTTGCCCGAAATGCTCAACCTCAAAATTGTGGAGCCGTTGCGCATGTTGTTTAAGGACGAAGTGCGGCTGGTGGGCGCAGAATTAGAGGTTCCGCACGCAATCGTGAGCAGGCACCCCTTCCCCGGGCCAGGGCTGGGGATCCGGATTTTAGGAGATATTACACCGGAAAAGGTGCGCATGCTTCAGGAGGCAGATGCGATTTATATCAACAATCTTCGTAAATTCGGCTTGTACGATGAAGTTTGGCAGGCAGGTACCATCCTCCTTCCGGTACAATCCGTAGGGGTGATGGGCGATGAGCGGACTTATGAAAAGACCGTTGCCCTGCGGGCAGTGAACTCCCGGGACGGGATGACTGCCGAATGGAGCCGTCTGCCGCACGATTTTCTGGCCACCGTGTCCAGCGAGATCATCAATAATGTAAAAGGAATAAACCGTGTCGTTTATGATATCAGCACTAAGCCGCCTTCCACAATTGAATGGGAATAGATTGTTGATTGCCCTGTTTCTGGGGCTTTCCGTTTCTTCCTGTGCCTTATTCCGAAAAGCTGAAACCGAAGCGGAGCCCGAAGAGGTTGGTGAGGAGCTTGACCCGCTGCCGGGCAAGAAAATCTATGACCCTGAAACCGGGCAGCTGGTTATCGTAGATGAAACACCGGAAGAAACCATGGACACGATCAAGTGGAAAGTGATTTCTACGGATAGTATCCCACCGATTCAGTCCGGAGAGGGCATCGCGCAGGAAGAAGTGATGGGGAATCCCTCCAAGCTTATTCGGCGTGGTGATTTTGGCACGGAATTCTACACTTCCTACAACGTTACGGTGCTCCTGCCTTTCCTTTCGGATCGCTTTAACCCGGAAAGTGAGGAAATTTTTCGGAGCTCCACCTGGGCACTAAACTATTACGGTGGGATGCAAATGGCGCTGGATGAGCTAGACGAGCAGGGCGTTAAGCTTAACGTTCGTGTTATGGACAGTAAGGCTCAGGAAGCTGCAGTGGGTAAGTTGCTGAATACCCGCTCAGAGCTTTATAATTCGCATCTGATCATGGGGCCTTACCGCAGTGATAATGTAGAGCTCGTCGCTGAATTTGCCCGCCGCAATAACAAGACTTACGTGTCTCCGCATAGTGCTTCGGCCAATGTCGCCAATGCAAACCCCAACTATATTCAGGTGAGCCCGACGCTGCAGTCCCACTGTCAGGCGATTACCCAGCATGCTTTTGAAAACTACGGGCGCAAGAAGATTGTGCTGGTATCCAGGGACAAGGAAGTGGAGCGGGCCCGGTTTAACTATTTTCAGGAGGAAATTTTCAGACTCGAAGGGCGTATCGAGGATTCTCTGCGCCTCAGGGAGTACGTGGTTAACGTGGACAATAACGATGAAGAGCGCTTTGGGAACATTGATTTGTCTCCTTTCATGACTCCTGGAGACACCACCGTTTTCATAGTGCCCTCCTGGTCGAATGAAACTTTCATTTATTCCTTCCTTAGCCAGGCCAAGCTCGCCAAGAATCCCATGGACCTGAACCGGGATCCGAGGCAGTCTCAACCGGAATCCATGCATGTAGTCGTCTATGGCATGCCGCAGTGGCAGGAGTATGAGCGCATCGATTTTGACCTCTACGAAAGCCTGAATGTGCATATCAGCAGTGATGCCTACCTGGATAATTATTCTGATGATGTCCGGTTCTTTAAACGCAAGTTTTACAATCGCTTTGGCATAACACCCGGAGAGGAGGCCTTCCTGGCCTACGATGTGACCCGCTACTTTGGCCGTATGCTCAACGAATATGGTACCAATTTTCAGTATCAGCTGGAGCAGGAGCCAGAGCAAATGTTACATACCCGGTTCGACTTTGAGCGGGTCGTCCGGCCTACCACCACCGGTATGGAGAACCCGCCAATCCAGAAGTTCGAGAACAAGCATGTCAATATCCTGAAATTTCAGGACTACCAGTTTCAGTCAGCGAATTTGAGATAAATTGAGAGCAGCAAGAAAGGAAAGGTTGGCTTCGGTTGCCGCCCGCAGGCAGCCCAATCTCACTGTGGTGTTAGAGAATGTGCACGATCCGCACAACATCGGTGCCGTCCTGCGCTCCTGTGACTCTGTGGGGATCCGGGAAATCTTCGTGCTGTACACCGAGCCCAGCCTCGACAAAGAACGCATTGAAATTGGGAAAAATGCCAGTTCCGGTGCCCGAAAGTGGATTGATATTCACCTTTACCATGATGTAGCCGCCTGTTTTGCCCATGTGGAGCAACAGTATGACCACATCTGGGCGACGCACCTGGGCGAACAGGCTGTGGACCTGTACGAGATTGACTTCACCCAATCCGTAGCCCTGTTGTTTGGGAACGAGCACGATGGGGTTTCTGAGGCTTCCCTGCAATTTGCTACCGGCAATTTCCTGATTCCGCAAATGGGTATGGTGCAAAGCCTGAACATCTCCGTGGCCTGCGCAGTCACGCTTTACGAAGCCCTCCGGCAACGCCGGGCAGCCGATATGTACGAAGCCAATAACCCCATGCCACCCGCTGAACGGGAAGCCCTCATTGAAACCTATCTTGACCGCCACGACCGGAAAAACTACAATAAGTTCGTCCACAAAAAGGGGTAGTTGCAGCCGCTTTCAAGGGTTATAAATCCCTGGCCTCCTGTACGATCAGGCTCAGTTGCTGTGCTTCTGCCTGCTCTGCCCAGTCTTCTTCCCCAAGCTGCTCCACCTGCTTGATCAGGCTCCGGAGGTACTCCAGCCGTTCCCACCCTTTAGGCCAGTTGGGCTCTCCCTCAATCGCCTGCAGCTGCCGGAACCAGCGGCGCCGGAGCTGTTCGGCTTCCTGTAGTAGTGTTGTTCGGTCCTTTTCCATTAGCCAATGATTTGCAGCTTGGCAAACTTCAGCATGATCTTGCGCTGCTGAGGGTCGCTGGCGTTTTTGAAGAATATGGTGGCGATGCGGTTGGCACTGCCGCCATCGATGCTCAGGACTTTGCCTTCGCCAAACTTCAGGTGGAGTACTTTCATGCCGGCCTGGATTTCGGTGGGGGCATTGGGTTTGAAGTCCTTGGGGTCAATACCAAGATTGACGGAGCGGGCTGGTTTTTTAAAATTGCCGGATACTTTTGCGCCTCCGCTGCTGCCGTTACCGGGAGTGGGGCTGCGGTCCATAACGCCAGGGCGGTTACTGCCAAAGGAGGAGCGGGCACCGCTGATTTCCTCGAGGCGTTCGAGGGGGACTTCCTGCAGGAAGCGGCTGGGCTCGTTGTACCGCATTTGCCCATACCGGTAGCGGCTGTTGGCGTAGGAAAGCGTAAGGAACTGCTCTGCCCGCGTGATGGCCACGTAGAACAGGCGGCGCTCTTCGTCAATGCCATCCTGGGACTCCAAAGACATGAAGGAGGGGAACAGCTTTTCTTCCATGCCCACTACAAAGACAGATTTAAACTCCAGCCCCTTCGCGGCGTGTACGGACATCAGGGTCACATATTCGCTGTTCTCGTCCTCTTTCGTGTCCAGGTCTGTGAGCAGCGCGATATTTTGCAAATAGCTGGCCAGCGACTTATCGGCAATGGTTTCGGTATCGATAACGGTGTCATCCTCCACAAAGGCTTTGACGCCATCGAGGAGGGCATTCACGTTTTCCATACGGTTGATACCCTCCACGGAATTGTCGGCTTTAAGCTCATCAAGTACACCGGAGCGCTTGGCGATATAGCTGGCGGCTTCGTAGGCATTTTCTCCTTCTGCCTTCTTTTGGAAGGCCTTGGTCATGGTCACAAAGTCGGCAATCGCACCCGATGCGCGCTTGCTCAGTTGTACCCGGCCCAGGCACTCCCAGAGTGGTTTATCGAGTTGCGCAGCTACTGTGCTGATCTTATCCAGGGTGGTTTTGCCAATGCCGCGTTTGGGGTAATTGATGACCCGGCGCAGGGCTTCTTCGTCCATGGTATTGACAGCGAGGCGGAGGTAGGCGACCATATCTTTTACTTCCTTACGCTGGTAGAATGACAGCCCGCCGAAGATTTTGTAAGCGATATTGTAGCGGCGCAGGTATTCCTCAAAGACGCGGGATTGGGCATTGGTCCGGTACAAAATGGCAATTTCGCTGTTGCGCAAGTGGTAGCGGTTCTTTTGCTCCAGGATGGTATCCGCGATGCGTTGCCCTTCCTCTCCATCCGTCATGGCTTTGATGAGCTTGATCTTTTGCCCATCTCCTTTATCGGACCAGATCGTCTTTTTGATCTGCCGGCGGTTGTAGCCGATTACTTCGTTGGCGGTTTGTACGATGTGCTCGGTGGACCGGTAGTTTTGCTCCAGCTTGAAAACTTTAATGCCGTGCTTTTCGAAGTCTTTCTCAAAGTCCAGGATATTTTGAATGGTCGCCCCCCGGAAGGCATAGATACTTTGGGCATCGTCGCCCACTACGCAGATGTTGCGGTTGCTCTTATCATACTGTATAAACTTCCGGATGATGGAGTATTGCAGGTGGTTGGTATCCTGAAACTCGTCCACCAGCACGTATTTGAATTTTTCCCGGTACTTGTCGAGCACATTGTCCGGATTTTTCTGGAAGAGCTCGTACAGGCGGTACAGCAGGTCGTCAAAATCCATCGCTCCGGAGCGCTTGCAGCGGGCCGTATACTTTTTGTAAATGGCATGGAGGTGCGGGCGCTTGGCCATGCTGTCCTGTTCCCGGAGTTCCTCGTCCTTTTCGTAGAGTTTTGGAGTGATGAGGCTGCTCTTGGCGGAGGAAATGCGCGACAGGATGGCGTTGGGGTTGTAGTGGTCCTTATTCAGGTTCATTTCCTGAATGATCGACCGGATCACGCTCTTGGAGTCGTCCGAATCATAAATGGTGAAATTGGACGGATAGCCAATCTTTTCGGCTTCCACCCGGAGGATGCGCGCGAAGATAGAGTGGAAAGTACCTGCCCACACGCGGTTAGCTCTCGGACCGACCACCTTGCCGATCCGCTCCTTCATTTCGCGGGCTGCTTTATTGGTAAAGGTCAGGGCGAGAATTTCCCAGGGCGCTGTCCCTTTCTCAATCAGGTGAGCGATGCGGTAGGTCAATACCCGGGTTTTACCGGAGCCCGGCCCGGCAACCACAAGTACAGGGCCATCTGTATTGGTTACCGCCTGCCGCTGTACGTCGTTCAATTCGTCTAAATAGCTCATGTTTGTCTTCCGTTTCTTGAGACCGTGTTCTACAAATTACTATGCTTCCTCCAAAGCTTCCCAGTACTCTACTGCCCGGCGCGTATGCGGGATGCAGATAGAGCCGCCCACAAGATTAGCAATGGCAAAGACCTCAAAGACCTCCGCTTTGGTCACGCCCTGCTCGTGGCATTTGCCCAGGTGATAGCGGATGCAGTCATCGCAGCGCAACACCATAGAGGCCACCAGGCCCAGCAATTCTTTGGTTTTGGAAGAAAGTGCGCCCTCTTGATACGCATTTGTATCGAGATTGAAAAAACGCTTCAAAACTTTATTATCCTCCGCCAAAATTTTCTCATTCATCTTGGCCCGGTAGTCGTTAAATTCTTGTACTTGTGACATATTGGATGGTATTTTGCCGAAAGGCAAAAGTAGGGATTCTGCCCCGGCGAGCGAATTGGAGGCGCAACTAAAATTTCTTATCTTTCGTTAAGCAGAAAAATGATGATATATCTAGACAACAACGCCACCACCCCCTGCGACCCCAAAGTCGTAGAAGCCATGCTGCCCTATTTTTACGAACAGCCGGGCAATGCAGCCAGCCGGAATCATGCCATGGGCTGGCTGGCGGAAGATGCTGTTAAGACGGCACGTAAACAGGTCGCCAACCTGATCGGCGCAGAAGCTAAAGAGGTCATCTTTACCTCCGGCGCTACCGAGTCTGACAATCTGGCCATCCTGGGCACCCTGGAGCAATACCGCCGTAGAGGCAACCATATCATTACCCTGAAAACAGAGCACAAAGCCGTGCTCGACGCCTGCGGGCGAGCGGAGCAGTTGGGAGCTGAGGTCACTTACCTGAATGTGCAACCTGATGGGCTCGTTGATTTAGATGAGCTGGAAGCCACCATTCGCCCGGATACCGTACTGGTATCCATAATGTGGGGCAATAACGAGACCGGCGTGCTGCAGCCCATGCAGCGGATTGGAGCTTTGTGCGATAAACACGGCACTTTGCTAATGAGCGATGCCACTCAGGTGGTGGGCAAACAACCCTGCCATCCACGGGAAGCCGGGGTGCATCTGATGGCTTTTTCTGCCCACAAGATGTACGGTCCGAAAGGGGTGGGAGGACTCTATGTGAGCCGCCGGCAGCCCAAGGTGAGCGTGGCTGCTCAGGTGCACGGTGGCGGTCATGAGCAGGGCCTGCGGTCGGGGACGCTAAATGTGCCGGGCATTGTAGGGTTTGGTAAGGCAGCTGCTCTGGCCAAGGCGCAAATGGAAGCAGAGGCTCAGCGCCTGCGCCCTCTGCGCGACCAACTGGAACAACAACTGCTCAGGGAAGTGCCCCGGGCTTTTCTCAACGGGCACCCGGAGCATCGTTTGCCGCATGTCTCAAATATCGCTTTCCCCTTTACCGAATCCGATACCGTCATGATGCGTTTTGCGCAGGAACTGGCGCTGTCCTCAGGCTCTGCCTGCACCTCGGCATCAGTAGAACCTTCCCATGTGTTACGGGCGATGGGACTCACGGCAGAAGAAGCACACAGCTCCCTGCGGTTCAGCCTGGGGCGGTTTACCCGGGCGGAAGATATTGAGCGGGCCGTGGATTTGGTTAAGAATGCCGTTGCGGCAGTACGGGCAGGCAGCCCGGTCTGGGAAGCGCAGCAGGAGTAGCTGGTTCAGCCATTCACACCAAAACAAAATGCCCCGGCGGAACAAATATCCACCGGGGCATTCTTTATTGAGTTTTATGGATCTCAATTAGTGCTGTACAGCAACGGGCAGGGTACGGATACCTTGCTCGGTCTGCAGGCGCAGGTAGTAGTTACCGGCGGGCAGGTTGCTGACGTTGTAGTCCAGCGTCGTCTGCTGAATATTACTCAGGTTACGGGTTTCCACAACCTGACCGTTCGCGCTGAACAGGGTAGCCGTTACCTCCTGTGCCGGTGTTTCCAGGTTTACAATAGCCTGGAACTGTGTATTGGCAGGAGAAGGCATGATTGCAAGGCTGTTTTCCGGCAGTTGCGCAACGGTGTTGTTTGTTGCTGAACCAACTGAAAGGCGAACAACCGGAATATTGTCCAGACCGAAGCCGACCAGTGAAAATTCACCTACGTTACTTACATCAAGTGCTACGAAAGGAACGGCCTTGTTGCCAACAGAATCCTGGTAGAAGTTAGCAGCTGAATAGTCGATGTCAGAAGTTGTGCTCAGGAAGAGGTCCGATTCGTCATCATCCGGTGCAAACTGTACCACGATGATATAGTAGGTATCATCCTGCAGTGCAGGGAAGTTGGCATCAATGTCAACCGGGATTGTTACCAGAGGACCTTCCTCTTCGCCAGTGAAAGCGTAGCTGTTGAAGGCAATAGGGCCAGTCAACTCATCACCGGCAGCGAGTCCGTCACCATCAAGGTCGCCAGTCCACTCATAAAGTAGGGTAGAAACGGCAAAACCAGCCACTTCGTCGAAGTTGCTAACACCGAAGGTTACGTAACGTGCGAAGAGGTTCTCACCGTTGGCAACATAATAGACATTACCGTAGCTGAAGTCGTTGTCGTCTGCCGGGCGCGTACCGCCCAGACCTTCTCCGCTATCACGCTGGAAAAGCGTATCAGTAACGATAAAGGAGAATGGGCGAACATTATCCTCAGGGTTAGCATCGGCCTCACCCAGCGTCAGCTCGTACTGACCGGTATAGGCACCTGGCATCATAGCTGGCGTAAACTCGTTCTCAAAGAAAACATTTTCAGCAGTAGAGTCAGTGCCGACCAGAGTGTACACCAGTTCGTCAGAGAATACTTCGCCACCCGCATCGCTGATGGAAACGGAAAGTGTCGCATCTTGCTGTGGTTGCGCACCCAGGTTCTGAATGTCAGCAATGAACCCGAATGGTGTCACCTGAGAAGCAGGCGTTGCAAAGTTAGGCGCTACGGCGTGGAAGTTATTCACACGCATATCGTTGGCCGGGCGTGGGTCGGCGTCGTAAATGAATACGTCGTCGAGATTCCAGTTGTACTCCCAGTTGCCGGTCCACTGCCACTGAATGAGTACGTTGGACTCACCGGCAGCAGTTGCTGAGATGTCTAGCTGTATCTGTTCCGGGTTTGCTGACCAGCGCTCACCAGTAGTCAGGCCAGGAAAGACGGTGTAGGTATCCCAGTTGGTACCTCCGTCATTGCTGACGCGAAGAATGGCATTGTCTTCTGCAGAGAAAGCAAAAACGCCAATGTGTGCCTGGAAGGCAATCCAAACGGCATCCTGGGCTGAGAAGTCCTGAGGGGCGATGGTCAGCTCACTGGTGTGTGTAACTGCACCACCCGCAGCATCAGAGTCAACCGTTACAAAGCCATTCGTGGCGGTCTCCGCAGCAAATGGCATCTGCTGGTTAATCTGATCATTCCAGACGGCAGGGCAACCATCGCCCTGTCCGGATGCCGGATCATTACACCAGGTCCAGATTGCACCGTTACCGGACGCATCTTCGTTAGTCCAGTCGGCAGGAATGCCATTGGCAAAGTCTTCGGACAGCAATACGTTCTGGGCAGACAGGGTTGTAAAAACGCCCATGCCCAGCATAAACAAGGTGATTGTAATTAGTCTACGTGAATTCATATATATAAGATGATTTGATGTTCTTCTCAATTTTTTCCTTCTTTAAGCAAAAGAAAACGCTGGGATTAATGCTGTATAACCAAGGGTTTAGTGAGAACGCCTTCCGCTGTTTCAAGCCGGACGGTATACCAACCGGAAGGCAACTGTCGAGCGGCAAATGTAAAGCTTTTATTAAGAGAATCCTTAATTTCCCGGTCAAGAACTGTCTTGCCTGAGGCATCAGTGACCCTTAAATTGGCGTCTTTCGCAACAAAATCCCCCTTTAGTTGGACCTCAAAGACCTCATTGGCAGGATTTGGGCTTACCATGATGGCCACTGCCGGGGCTTCTGTTTCAGCAGTTGGAGTCAGAATGGGGGACTCGCCAATGTGGAGCCGTACTACCGGCACGATATCGTATCCGAAACCCAACATGCTGAATGCCCCGTCATTGCCAACATCTAGTGCGCTCGCATACTGTGGAACAAGCCCGGTGGTGGAATTGTGCGCTGCTACGGTCGCAGTGTAGTCAACGGTATCACTGGCCAGCATAAAAAGCAGGGGCGGTGTAGGGTCATTGTACCGTACACTGATGATGTAGTAGGTGCTGTCTTTTAAGGGAATGCCTTCACCTTCAAAGGAGACCGGAAGCGTGATCATGCCGAGCCCTTCTGTACCGTTAAATGGATAGAGGTTAATGCCGATCTCCTGCAGCTCTTCAGCGTCTGCTTCATTATTGTCATTCAGGTCGCCTGCCCACTCGTGCAGGACGACATTGACCGCCCGGCTAAAATTGGCAAGCGGCACTGGGTTACTTACGGCAAACGAAACATAACGGGCATATAAACCTTCTCCATTGGGAATGAAGAAACAATTGCCGTAACTGTACGCTACCTCTTGCACCGGAGCAATATCCCGGGTGAACCCTGCCTCTTTGGCGAAGGTGGAATCGGAAATTTGAAAACTCCAGCTGACATTGTTGTTGTCTGGACGCTGGTCTGCTTCTATATGGCTGGCCCCGTAAGTGCCCTGGTATATGCCGGTTGCTGTGATAACGGAATGGGGCATCAGGTCTTCGAAGGGGATGTTCTCATAAAGCTCATTGACCGCCATTACTTCAGCCACCGGTTCTTCTGTTGAGAACAAAACTTCCTCCGTTTCAGTATTCGTTAACTGGAAACTGCGGGTTACGATGGTCGCATTAGCACTTCCAATATTTTGAAGGTCAGATTGCAGCGCGATATCGGTAAGTTGGCCTGCAGGGGTTTGCATATTGGGAAAACGGGTGAAAAAGTTAGGGCTTGTCCGCAAGTCGTTGTCGGGGCGTTCCTCCAGTGCAATATCGTCAAGAGCCCAGAAGTAAAAATCCCCTGCCCAGGTGAATTTGATGCGAAATGCTTCCACTCCCTCCAGGTCGGGTAAGGGGAAATACTCTCTGTTGTCGTAAGGTGGAAGCTGATTGCCGTTAGCGCTCGTGACCGGGGTAAGGTAGGGGTTGACGCCTTGCGGTGCGCTCCAGGTAGTGCCGCCATCGGTACTGTAGGAAAAGGAGGTAATGAAGCGGGTGCCGTCTGCAGATGGTGCATTGAAAGCGGTATTGCCCAGCCAGGCCAGTTGGTGAAAAGACAAGGCCAGGGGTTTACTGGCTTGTGAAAGGTCGAGGACTGGCGAAATTAGTTCGCAAATGTGGAATTGCTGCCCCGGTTCGTCGCCCAGCGTGGTATAGAAATCCCCGTCGAAGAGCATTGCCCCATCTACGGCAGTTTCGGAATGGATGAAGAAATCCGGCCCCAACGCGCTTTGATCAGCGCCCAGCCCTCGGCTGGCATCACCGCCGTACCGCCATTGCCAGGTGGAGTCGCTTTCACTGAAAAATAAGACGTTGGAGGTCCAGCCATTGTCACCAAACTCAAAGGGCTCAAAGAAAATGGCATTCTCAGGTGCAGCGGGGTGCTCCTCTGTAAGGACCACATCATCAATCATCCAGAAGAATTCATAGTTGGCTGCCCATTCCCATTCCAGTACCACAGAACTTTGCCCGGCCGCCAGATTGGTGATGTCGAAAGTCACCACGTAAGGGCGCCCCGGAGCGATATCAGGGTTAGGCGCCAGTTGCTGGGCATTGCGCCTCAGGGTGGGGAAGGGGCGAAAGGTGGATTCCCCCTGAGGCGTAATGACCCTTAGTACTGCGTTTTGAAATGCCGCTTCGTTATCGGTGGCAATACTGGTTTGAAATTGCACAAAGACCCGTTCGTGCCCGGAGCAATCAATGTTGCTGCTGCGCATCCGGCTGACGTGGCCATTCCCGGGCAAAGGGCCGGCCGCACTGGAATTGAGGAACATAAAGCCATCGGAGGCGGATTCAGCATAAAAGCCTTGCACCGGCCCCTGATCAGACAGACATTCGGCAAAGTCACTGCAGTGGGTCCATAACACATTCTGGCCGGAAGCATCAGTGGTGGACCACCCAACCGGCAGACCTGCTTCGAAGTGGACTTCCCAAAAAGGAATAGCGCCGGAAGCAGAGGATAAATAAAGCACGGAAAACAGAAGTAGGGTAAACGTTTTTTTCATAGCTTAATCCAGGGTTTTGATTCAGAATAGCGTGAGGTGACTTCCAGACGAACTTTGCTATCAATGTAGCAAAAATCCAGTTACGCGTCCAGCGAAAGAAAACCTTTGGCAATCCAGATTACGAAATCTCCCCCTCGCTTAGAAGCTGCTGATATTCTTTTTCGAGTTGCTCCCGGTTGACCGGTACCACACCTACCCGTTCGCACACTTGTCCTCCTGCCAGATTAGACAGGCGGGCGATTTCCTCCAGCGGTATACCCAGGGAAAGGCCAAGCCCGGCGACCGCGAAAACGGTGTCTCCTGCACCACATACATCGGTGATCGACCTGGGGTGGGTGGGGATGGTTTGCCCTTCTCCCCGGTTGTTGAGGTAGATCCCCCTTTCAGAAAGGGTGACCAGGCTGTAGGGGTTGCCCAGTTTACTACGCAGGTGGTTAGCCGCCTTGTTCAGGTCCTCTATGGTGGGCTGTACCTCAAAGGGCATTTGCGCCCGGATTTCCTTCAGGTTGGGTTTGAAGAGGGTCACATGCTTGTAGGACCAGAAATTATCGAACTTGGGGTCTACAGCAGTAGGGATATCCCGTTTGATGGCTTCGAGGATGACCGCCCGGATGACTGGATAAGAGAGCACGCCCTTGTTATAATCCTGAAAAAGAATGGCGTGAATTTCCTTTTGCTCCAGCAGCTCTGTTATCAGGTGAAGGAGGTTTTCCTGCTCAGTGGCGGAAAGAGGGTGTGTATCTTCGGCGTCTACCCGGAGCAGGTGCTGATTGCCAGCGATGACTCTTGACTTGACGGTCGTGCGGCGCTCTTTGGACTGAAGCAGCCCCCGGTCCGAGAACTGTAAGGCTGTCAACAGTTGCTGTAGTTGTCCTCCGTTTTCATCTGCTCCGATGACGGAACACAGGTAGGGCGTTGCTCCGAGTGCTTTAAGGTTGAGGGCTACATTAGCGGCACCTCCAAGCCGGTCTTCCTGCCCAGTGAGCCGGACTACGGGCACCGGCGCTTCAGGCGAAATCCTATCTACGCTGCCATTCAGGTAGCGGTCGATCATCACATCGCCAATGATCAGGATGTTTTGCTGTTCAAATGCTGTGAAAGCCTTCAGGTTAGAGGTCATATTTACAATAGGTCAATGGAGTATTGAGTCGCTGGCAGTGCCGTTCAACCGAATAGCAAATATAGGAATATGCCGGAATTTTGCTAAAGCAGGGAAGGTCTAGAGCCCGGCACTTTCTATCCAGCGCAGTACTTTTTGGGTTGCGCCCTGGTTTTGGGTGATGTAACCTAATGCCTTTGCGGCTGCCCGTGTGTAGGCCTCCGGCTGCTGTAATTGCTGAAAGGCCTGGGAGAGTTCTTCTTTTTGAGTTACAACAAACCCTCCACCTTCGCGGACCAGGTAGCGGGCCTCTTCAAACTTATGGTACTTCGGGCCAAAAAGCACCGGCAGGCCGAAAGCGATAGGCTCCAGGGTGTTGTGCAGCCCGGTCTTAAATCCTCCTCCGATATAGGCAATACGCCCGTACTGATAGAGCGCAGATAGCATGCCGATATTGTCAATAAGCAGAACCCGTGCCCTGTCAAGCTTTTCCAAATTGTTTTCGGCTGCACTAAACCGAATACAGGGCAAGGCAAGTTGCTGCTCAATATTTTTCAGATGGCTTTCCGAAATTTCATGGGGGGCAATCATGACTTTCCAGTTTGGCGGGAGTTCCGTGTTCAGGAAAGGGAGGAGGCAGGCTTCGTCTTCCGGCCAGGAGCTACCCACTACCAATACCGGCGCGGATTGACAAAACCTGGCCGCCACGGGGATTTCCGGTGCTTGTTGGGCAATGGATTGAACCCGGTCGATGCGAGTGTCCCCTGCCACGGTATGCTGCTCAATCCCTGCATTCAACAAGTGTTGTCCGGAGGCTTCATCCTGTACGAAAAGATGGCTGAAGCCTTCAAGAATACGTCGGAAAGCCCCTCCGTACGGCTTAAAAAAAAGCTGCCCGGGCCGGAAAAGACCGGAAATCAACAGGGTCGGGATATGTTGCTTTTGCAGCTGTTGCAAAATATTGAACCAGAATTCATACTTAACGAAAATGGCAAGCTGTGGCTGCCAGATCTTTACAAAAGCCCTCGCCTGTGCAGGCGTATCGAGCGGGAGGTAGGCCACCACGTCCGCCTGTGGGTACTTTTGGCGGATTTCGTAGCCGGAAGGGGAATAAAAAGTAAGCAATATGAGTGGTGGGTGAGGACGCGCTTTAAGCTTTTCGATAAGGGGGCGCCCTTGTTCAAATTCTCCCAGGGAAGCGCAGTGGAACCAAAATAAGGAGCGGTTCTCCGGCAACGCAGCGCTTAGCTTCCGGTGTTGATCCACCCAGTTTTGCCTTCCATTCACCCATTTTCGGGCCTTAGGGTGAAACAAGTCTGCGAAGCGCAGTACAATCCCATAGAGGTAAATCCCCAGCGTGTAGAATACCATTAATAGTAGATTTCCTCAGAGGCGCGCTGCCCAACGTAGAAAGGCAGAATCCAGCCCACCCGGAAACCGACATTCAGGTCGAGCCTTTCAGTCGTATCCTGCTGACGGGTGGCAAAATCAAAAGCCCTTCGGTTCATGGTGAAACCCTGGGTGAATTCCACACCGGCGAAGAAGTTGATTAGTTTGTTGGTACTCAGTACCTGGTAGCCGATAAACTCTGTGAAGGCCAGCCCGTTGCTGAGGCGGTCGTAGCCTTTCTTGTATTCATCATCCAGGTGGGGGACGAAACTCAAAGGGTCTTCCTGAATTCGAATTTTGTGCTGCAGCAAGCCCGCACTGGCTGTTATCCGCAGCCCGGAGCGTGGGTTTTTAGAGAAGCCCAGCGGGATCAGCTTCCCCACATGCCCGCCTATGTAGTAGCCGCGCATTCTGAGTTGTATATCAGCATAGCCACGGTTGTTGCCAATGATTCTGCCCTGATCGTTGAGCAGGCCGGTGAGTGGGTTTTCTGCCACCTCATTACCAAAATAATAACTCATGCCCAGCCCGAAGAGCCAATTGCCTTTGTCTGTAATAAACTCTGCTCCTGAGCCCACACTAAAGTGATTGCCAAAGCGACTGGCAAGGTCACCACCCGGGCTGTGGTAGGCGTAGGTGAAGTTGATCAGGATCCCATTGCCCCGGTTGAGGTCAAACTCCCCGTACTCCTGAGCGGAAGACAACAGGGGTAGCAACAAAAGGAGCCAAAAGTACGTACGCATAAGGTAGAATGATTCTGATTTCCTGCAAAGGTAGGAAAATCACTCGCATCAGGACTGGCAACAGCCACCGGAATTCGTTAGCTTTGTCGTCCAACGTCCACAAACACACCAAACCACTGTACCGCAAACCAAAACCAAAGAACATGTCTAAGCCAACCACAATTCTTATTACCGGTGGTGCCGGGTTTATTGGGTCGCATCTTGTCCGCCTGATGGTCAATAAATACCCGGATTATCATATCGTTAACCTTGATGCCCTGACCTACGCCGGCAATCTGGAGAACCTTAAGGATGTCGAAAACGCTGCCAACTACACTTTTGTGAAAGCGGATATTACGGATGCCGCTGCCATGCAGGAACTTTTTGCTGCTCATGATTTTGACGGCGTCATCCACCTGGCAGCAGAGTCCCATGTGGACCGCTCGATCGCCAACCCGATGAGCTTTATCGAAACCAATATCGTGGGCACGGTGGTCTTGCTCAATGCCGCAAAGCAGCACTGGGGCGATTTTTCCGGTAAGCGCTTCTACCATGTATCCACAGATGAGGTCTACGGCACACTGGGCGAAACCGGCTTCTTTACGGAAGAAACGGCCTACGATCCGCGCTCGCCCTATTCGGCTTCCAAAGCGAGTTCTGACCACCTCGTCCGCGCGTACTACCATACCTACAGGCTCCCTATCGTGATTTCCAATTGCTCGAACAATTACGGTCCCTATCAGTTTCCAGAAAAGTTGCTGCCGCTGATGATCAACAACATCCGCCATAATAAACCACTACCGGTTTATGGCGATGGGAAATACACCCGCGACTGGCTCTGGGTGGAAGACCATGCTTCGGCTATTGACCTCATCTATCATGAGGGCAAAAACGGCGAAACGTACAATATCGGCGGCAATAACGAATGGAAAAACATTGACCTGGTACATCAGCTTTGTGATGTTATGGACGATTTGCTGGGGCGCGATCAGGGTACTTCCCGGGCGTTGATCACTTTCGTGAAAGACCGGCCCGGTCACGACCGCCGCTACGCCATTGATGCCACCAAGCTGATGAATGAGCTTAATTGGGCCCCAAGCATTCAGGCAGAAGAAGGCCTGCGCAAGACCGCTGAGTGGTACCTTGGCAATACCGAATGGCTGGAGCGGGTGACCTCAGGGGCTTACCAGGCTTATTACGAACAACAATACCAGACGAACGTATAGCGAATGATTGAACCTTCCGAAAAAGTACGCAGGCGGTCCCGCCGGTTCATGCGGATTTTTAACCGCCTGCGCCGATTTTTCGCAACCACTTTTATCGGGGGGCTGGTAGTGATTCTGCCCCTCACCCTTTTCTTCTTCCTGGTCCGGATTCTGATCAACTTTATGACGAATCTAGTCTCGCCGGTCCGGGCGCTGCTGCCTTTTTCAGAGGAGCTGCCAGGCTGGTTCCTGGATTTCCTTGCACTGGCAATTGTCCTCACGTTCTTTTTTGCACTCGGGCTGGTGGTACGCACCAGTTCTGGTGGTAAAATGTTTGCCAGCTTTGAGCAGCGGTGGTTGATGAACCTGCCATTTTACGGCGTACTACGGGAAACCGTCCGGCAATTTTTGGGGCGTAAAAAGGTGCCTTTTTCGCAGGTGGTCCTCGTTGATCCTTTTGGCAGTGGCACCCTGATGACGGGCTTTGTGACCGATGACGAACTGGGCAACGGCTACGTCACTGTTTTTGTGCCTACCGGGCCCAATCCTACCAATGGCTTTGTTTTCCACATGAAAGAAGAGGATGTCAAATACGTGAATACTCGGCCGGAAGACGCGATGCGGTCTATTATCAGCGTTGGTGCGGGGTCTTCCAGTCTGTTCGATTTGCCGGAAGCCGGGAAAGCAGTGGAGGGAGATACAGAAAAAGAATTACCTTCGTCCCATAATTAGCCAGCGTTATGCAAGGACTACAAGTACTTTTTGAAGACAACCATTTGATCGCGGTCAATAAGCCGGCGGGCATGCTCGTGCAGGGGGACATCACAGAGGACAAGCCTATGAGCGAGTTTGTGAAGCAGTATATTGCTGACCGATATAATAAGCCCGGTGCTGTTTTCCTGGGCACTATTCATCGACTCGACCGTCCGGTGAGCGGGGTCGTGATTTACGCCCGGACCAGCAAGGCACTCGCCCGTATGAATGCCCTTTTCCAGAAGCGGGAAATTCAAAAAACGTACTGGGCCATTACCGAAGAGCGCCCGGACCCGTTATCCGGTCACCTGGTCCATTATATCGATAAAGACCGCAGCCGCAACGTCGCCCACGCCTCCGTTCGCCCCCGCAATAAAGACGCTAAGAAGTCTGAGCTCGACT
>PR_CR_10_Liq_2_inCRDRAFT_1000012_pt1 | contig 60910 bp, 33 predicted proteins | sample PRCRCaboRojoPR_FD_10245 | JGI IMG/M metagenome (IMG submission 10245) | reverse complement strand
AGGGTAAAGGTCTTGCCTGCTGACAGTTTGATGGTCCAAATGGCCACCTTGTTGGCAGGGTCGGCTGCCCAGGAATCCGGGGCGGGAGCAGGTGCCTTGTGCCCTTCGAGTTCGCCAGCGATGATGTCGACTTTCACGCCATCGGCTTCATAAACCGGTACGCTGTCTGCCCAAAGCATTTTGAAGTGTGGGTCCACCCGCTTGCTCTTCTTCGGCAGGTTGAGCCAGATTTGGAACAGCTCAAGCGGGTTTTCGGCATCGTCACGCAGGAGTGGAAACATCTCGGAATGCTGTACGCCTTTACCAGCAGTCATCCACTGTACATCCCCATTGCCAAAGCGCCCGGCAGCACCCAGAGAATCAGCATGGTCAATCAGTCCTTTCTTACCGATGGTCACCGTTTCAAAACCGCTGTGGGGATGGTGCGGAAAGCCGGGCACGGTCTTCCCGTGGTACATCCGCCAGTCGTTGGACGGGTCAAAGTCCTGCCCGATGGCACGGCCGCCCAGGGAGGCATCGGGGCCCAACTCGGCATTGCCCTTCGGATAGCGGTCATTGTGGTAAGCACAGAAAATGAAGGGGTCCTGTGTGGCCCACGGAAAACCCAGCGCCCGGACCATTTTGATGGAAGTATTTTGCGTACTCATAATTGCTGTTTTGATGTTCTAACATTAAAATGGCTCGAACCTCATTTTTGTTTACCGGGACTGCCGTTTGATGATCTTTTTGACGGCCCGCTCTATTTCCTTCACTATGCGGCCCGGATCACTGTTGGGAGCGATATCCAATGGGAAAGAGGTGAACTGACCCTTGAAGAGCACTATCTTGGAGAAGCGGATCTCTCCATTAACCTGAGTGTACAGCCCCCTCACCGCATACGCNCCCGGATAATCACCGGCATCAATAAACAGGTAATCGGCATGGGCTGCTTTTTCATTTTCCCGNCGGAAGGTCTTTTCCAGCTGCTGCATCAGTTGCAGGTCGTCNGTCAGGGTGGCTTCATTGAGGAAGGTGGTGCGGATGAGTACCGGTTTTTTNTGCCCNANGGGTAGTTCCTGTTCGTATTTGACAATTCCGATATCAAAGCTGCTGGCATCAGCCGGGAANCCCAGGGTGGGCGTCTGTACCCCCATGATGGAGGCGGCAAGGCGGGGCACTTCGTCCCGGGCATGCTGAAAGAGCGTCATCACGTCCACATATTCCCCATCGGCAGTTCGGGTAGTGGCCAGTCCCTGTATGCCCTGCAGTAGTGCATAGGTGAGCAACCCCTGTCCGTATTCGCTGGCTTCAAAGCTGACTTTGTCGGCAGCGCTGCCGGAAAGGATGAACATGCCGGTGCGGTCTTTCATGCGGTCCAATGCCCGGATTTGACTGGCGTTGAGGTTGCGGGTGCCGCTGCTGAGGTCTTCCACGGCCTGCCCGGAGCTGCAGGCATCAATGACGAGCACTTGTTTGAGGGCGGGGATATCGTTAATCCATTCGGTAAGCTCGCTGCTCGGGATAGTGTACTGGTCGCGGACTTCTGCATCCATGATCATGTCGGTATTCGCCACATCGTGGGTGAGGTAGTAGAATTGCTCCCGGTCGCCATTGCCGAAAGCCAGCCCGTGGCCGGAGAGGTAAACGAGCAGCACGTCCTCGGCTTTGGCTTTTTGCTGTATGCTTTGCAAGGTCCTTTGGATATTCGCTTTGCTGGCGTATTGCCAGGAGATGTTGGTGCCCTNCGAGNCCGGTTTGGTNGGCNGGGGCGGTGGTCAGGCAGTGNACNTCTATGCTATCGCCATTGGCAAAAAGNTTAGCGCCGACGAGTGCNAGGGAGCGGGCCATNGCTATCGCATCCTGNGTNGCGTACTTCAGGTCCAGGGCTTCCCCNTTGTAGTCGGAGGTNCCTACTGTCACGACGTACATTTTGGGGTCGAGTTCTCCGGTCCAGGAGCTGCTGCTGTTGCCAGAATTTCCTCTGGTCCGGCTGGCCGGTTCGTAATTGAGGTGAAGCGGTCTGCTCTTCAGCCATCCTTCGGCATTATGCGCCTGAATGCTGATACGGTTGGTACTGTCTGGATGTCGCAGCAGGTAGGGATGCACCGGGCGCAGGTCAAAGGAAAAGCGGGGTTTGCGATCAGGGTTAGCATCATAAGCCACTTCCTTCCCATTGACCTGAATGGACACCCTGCCGATGCCCCCGGACCGGGCTTCGAGTGCCACCTTTAACTGATCGCCCTGAATGTTGGCCTGAAGCGCCGGGTACAAGGCTACACGAGCCAATCCTTCCACAGAACGGACGGGTTCAGGCAGGTAACCCAGCAATTTTTGAAGCAGCCCCGGCTCGTAGTAGCGGGCTTTCAGCTGTTCCAGTTCTATGATTTCGGTGCGCTGGCCGGTTTCGACCAGGTAGTAAAGCAGGCGCATGGCATTTGGGGAGGCATCGAACAGCCCTTGCGGGCTAAGTACAATCCAGTCGTCTTTGTCAATAAGTATGAGGGTGGCGATTTCCTTACGCTCAGGGATGCTCCAGATTTTGACTTGTCCGTCTTCCGCACCACTGGCAAAATAGTTCCCATTCGGTGCAAAGGCGAGGGCTTGTACCTTTCCCCGGTGCCCCCTGAAGGTATGCAAAAGCTGCCCGTTGGTAAGGTCATAAAGGTGGACGGCACGGTTCCAGGTACCTAGTAACAGTTGGTTCCCTTCAGAGGCAAATGCACCGGAAAGGGCATAACTATCTTCCGGATCCGGGAAGCGGTGCAGGATTTCACCCGAAGGCACATCCCAAACGTAGCAAGTTGTACCTTCCTGCAGTTCGGTGGTGGGGATGAGGAGTAACCGTCTTCCATCATTGGAGAAGATGGCTTGTCTTACCAAATGATGCCCCAGATTGGCTGGTGCTAATGAACGGATGGGCTCCATGTTTTGCAGATTCACCAGTACAGGGGTATAATCTCTGTCGCCACGCTCGAAGCGCACTCCGGTTTGTCCGTCTGCCGTAGTGGCTTTAATGCCTTGTTGGGTGAGGGTTTGTTCCCGGAAGGCTCCTTCTGACAGGGAGATGCTGTTGTAGATATTGGTGGGCGCCCCCGGAGCTTCCTTGCGGCAAGCCTCCAGGTCCCAGTTATGTACCAGGCCTGATGCTGAAGTAAAGCTGAGCTTTTCGCCATTCTCACGATAAGCCAAATCAGCGGGGATGAGATGGTGGGCACGCAGGGTTCGAATCCTTCGCCCGGTATTGGCATCGAGCAGATAAAGCGTGCCATCGAGTCCGCTGCACGCCAGCATCTGCCCATCAGGGGAAAGCCGGGCAGCGGGCGGTTCTGGCATCATCGATGCATTGGTAGTTGGGGAGCCGGTAGTGTAAGTAAGCATGAATGTCTGCTGTACAGGATCGTACTTGCGGAACAGCCCCTGCTCATCTACCAGAACTACAAAGCTGCCATCCGGGGCGATGTCCCGTAGTTGGTACCCTTCCGGTATTTCAAGGCGGTAGAGAAACCTTCCGGTTTCAGTTGACCAAAAGTTGTACTGAATGGGGTATGCTACCTCATCACCCAGTATTTTACCATACGCCCAAAATTTGGCATAGGATGAAAGCCCGTTTAGGTTTTGGAGCTGCATTGGGGTCTGAGTAACCGCATCCCAAAATTGAACCTGCCCTTCCCCGATTTTATACAAATAGCGCCCATCCGGCGTAAAGCCATCGGGCTTAAAATCAGGAGCGGGGAGGCTATCGGCGGGGTTGTCAAGCCGGGCTAAGCCGCCGGACTGCTTCATGCCCCATTGCCCATCAGCAGAGAAGCTTTGAAAAGGGTCATCCCGGAGGTTCATCCCCCGGTTTTCCGGGTTCCGAAAGCTAAAGAACAGCGGCCGGTAGTCCTGCCAGCCTTTATTATACTGAACGTACTGCAGGTTTGGGGAAGCGATGGCCCCAGGCATTACAGCGCTCCCGGCTTTCACCGAGGACTTCAGCAGCTTGCCGGTTGCCACATCCCAAAGCATCAGGCTGGCATCTTCTCCGGCAGAGAACAGCAGGGCGCCATCCTGTGAAAAACGGAGGTTGTAAACAGTTCCGGTATGCCCTGCGGGCAGGCCCAGCTCTACGGGCTGGGCGATGGCGAACAGAGGGAGGAAGAGAAGAAGGGTAACGAGTAAGTTTCGCATTGGGTTATTTTTTTAAGGCTTTTTTAGCCGCTCTAACCACATACCGGGCGAGTTGGTCGAGGTTGTCAGCAGGGCGGACCTCCAGCGGTATTCGGACATCAGAGCCGGGAATGAATAATTTTGCTAGTACGGTGAATTGCCCGGCGTCCTTAGTGTAGCTGCCGCCCAAAAGGTAGGCACCCTGGGGGCGGGGTGAGATTTCCATAAACTGAAAATCGGCATTGCTGCCGCGCTCATGCTCCCGGAGCAGGGCCTGTCGCATTTTGTCCAGAAAGCCCAGATCATCGATCATCTCACTGGCGTTGACAAAATTGGCACCACTAATAATGGGCTTGGGCTTGCCGATGGGAATCTGGACGCGCTCGTTGTAGATCCCCAGGTCAAAGCTTGATCCGTGTTTGGGAACGCCCATCATGGGTTCTTGGGTCTCCCCTACATTGAGGGCGAGGCGGGGAACGGCATCCCGTGCATGCTGAAAGAGTGGAAGCAGGTCAACGTAAGATCCATCGGCAGTTTGTACAGCTTCCTCCATCATACCCTGCAATAGCGCGTAAGTCAGCAGTCCTTGACCAAAAAGGCTGGATTCGTAGCTTTTGCGGTCAGGAGCACTACCGGAAATGATATATACTCCGGTCCGGTCCTTCATGCGGTCAAGGGGGCGAATTTGGGAATTGCTCAGGCTTCGGGAACCGACATTGATCAGCTCCACCATGCGTCCGGAATTACAGGCATCAACGATCATTACTTTTTTGAGTGCCGGAATTTCATTGAGCGCCTCGGTTATCTCCGAGCCCGAAAGTGTCCAGGCTGCTCTAACCTCCGCGCTACTCAGATTGTCGGATTGTGCTTCTTTAGTCATGTAGTGAAATTCAGTTTCCGGATGACTGCCGTAGGTGAGCCCATGCCCAGATAGGTAGAGGACAAAAATATCTTCTGCCCGGGCTTGTTCCTGTATAGCTTGCAGTCGTGCGAGAATATTGGATTTGCTGGATATCGCCCATTTGACAGGTGTGCCATTGAGTGCTTCTGGTTTTTCCGGCTGACTGGTGAGGCAGTGGACCTGTACCCGTTTGGAGTAGTTTTCTCCAGCGTTGATATTACGGAGCATCTCATTGCCAATGGCAAGCAATGACCGTGCCATTGCGATGGCATCGTGGTCTGGATAAGTCAGACGCAGAGATTCCCCTTCGTAAAGAGAAGTCCCCACGGCAAGTACGTGAATGTTGAGGTCCAGGTGGCGATAGTCATCGTCTTCAATTACTGAAGGGCTATCGTTTGAGTTGCCTCTGCCATCTGCCTGGCTGGAACGGTACCGGTCGTAAGTTAACTCCAGCGGTGGGCTGCTTAGCCAGCGGCCGGCGTTCCAGGCTTGTACAGTGATGGTGTTGGCTTTTTGTTGGCTTGTTCGCCAAAGGAAGCGTTCGTAAGGTGTAAGATCAAGAGTGAAACGGTTTTGCCGGTTTGGGTTGGCATCGGCAGTCATTTCTACCCCATTAAGCAATACCGTAACCGGACCTATGCCACCGTCCCGGGCGGTGAGGCTGACCTCTAGCTTGTCGCCTGTTATCTGAGCTTCGACTACCGGGAACAGGTCGGCTTGGTCAAGCTCCTGTACCTGAGGCAGGGAGGCACCGGCATATAGTTTGGCCAGTAAGCCTGGTACATGATAGCGGGCCTTCATCTGCTCCAGCTCAATAACCTCGTAGGTGTCATCCTTGAATACCTCGTAGTGCATTAGCGCCATCGCATTGGGGGAGGCATCAAAGAAGCCTTGTGGCGTGGTGACCGCCCAGTCGTTTTCGTCAATATGAATCAGCGTGGCTATAAGTTGGCCATTGCTGGCATCCCACAGCCCAATGGTATTGTCCCAGCTTGTGGTAAGGATGAACCGGCCATCCGGTGTGTATTTTGCTGAAGATACAGTCGAACGGTGCCCTTTCAGTTGGAACTTGACTTTTTGCTGTGCTACATCATAAACCAGGGCTTCTGTTTCCCACATATTGCCAAGCACGACTTCATCAGTAAAGGGAGATACGCCGAGGGCTGTGGTCTCACCTCCAGGCAGGGTGTAGGCATACTTCCCTTTCTGTATGTCCCATGCCTTGATCTCCTGCTCCTGATTGGGAATAAACAGGAACCGACTGTCTCTTGAAAACTTAAGCTCAGCCCAATCGCTCCGCTCCGTTTTAGGGAAAGTACGGAGGAGTTCGCTGGTCTCTGTTACCCATAAATAAATGGTGTAATCTTCCATACTTCGGGTAAGCACGTACTGGCTGTTGGGTGAGAACGCTACGACTTCGGCGCCTCCATTGTGATTGGGGAGAATACTGGCTGGCTGATCCGGCTCGTTGAATGCATACAGGCGGGCGGTACCATCCCAACTGGCTGTTATGATCCAGCGCCCATCCGGAGAAAACCCAAGCCCCTTTGAGGTGATCCAATCCTCATGGTCATCAAAGGTGCGGACGAGCTCCTGATTGTCGGCGCGCCTAAGGTGAGCGTTGTAGCCCGCTGTCAGTAAGTAGGTGCCTTCCGGGTGTACGGCGATGGCATGTAGATTATCCTGTTCCTCAAAATCCTGAATCTGGAACTGGTTCGCATGCTTGCGGGTATCCAGCAGGGTCAGCTGGCCGGTTTCGGTTCCGTATAGCAGCGTACCTTCCTCTGGTCCAAATGTTTGTGCGTGCTGCTTTTTGTCCAGCGCTTCTGTGATTTTACCGGAACCAAAGTCCCAAAGCCGGTGGGTACCATCTTGATTGCGTGCGAGGAACATAAATCCGTCTGTTGCGATAGTCAGTGCTTCCACCTGATGCGCGTGCCCTTTGAATCGCTGCTTTAATGCCCAGTCGGTGGTGGTCCATTGGTTGATGGTCTTGTCAATACTGCCGGAGAGCAGATACTGTCCGTCAGGCGAGATGGCGATATCCAGGGTATGGCCACCATGGGCCTCGCTCAGATTTTTCAGGGGCCGGGCATCCAGCACATCCCAAAGCCTGGACGCCCCGTCATCCCGGTTGCAGACGGCAATCAGCCTGTCTTTCAGGTAGAACAGCTTTTCGATGTAGCCTCCTCCGCCCAGTGGCCAGGTATCCTGCATAGTGCCGTCGGACAAGTTCCAGGCAGACACCTGACCCTTTAAGTCGCCGGTGTAGCCTGTAGTGCCGTCGGGGCTGATGGCTACTGCCCGAATACCTGTGCTTTGAGGTACCTGAAATGTGACTACCGGCTGGCTGATGTCATTCATTCGCCATAGCTGCCCTTCACCTCCGGCATTGCCAGTCAGTAGGAGTCGCCCATCTGCGGAAAGCACGGCATCTTCAATAGAATGCATTTGGTAGGGCAAGACCTGCACGGGGTCAGGGCGCTCAACCGACCAAATTTTTACGTCTCCGTTGAAAGAAGTGGAGATGAACTGCTGCCCCCCAGGCAAAAAGAGCAGTTGGGACACGCCACCATTGTGGGCATCGTACTGCCTTGCTTTTTTACCGGATTGATGGTTCCAAAGGATAATCTTGCCGCTATCGTCCCCGGAGATAATCCAGGGCGGAGCTACATCCACAGCGTACACCGCTGATTTGTGCCCTTTGAAAGTATGGTGGATCGTATTATTGGCGATGTCCCATTTGATCAGTAGCGCGTCGTCTGAACCGGAGTAAAAAAAGGATTGGTCCGGACTGTACGCAACAGCCACCACTGATTTTGCGTGCCCTACGGGAACCTGCAATACCGGAGTCTGTCCACTACCGGCTACTGCCACGCAGAGAAAAAATGAAAGAAGTAGCTGCTTCATAACAAACGGTTTTAGGTGAAAGGGTCGGACAGCCTGCAGTTGAATACCAACTTGCAATAAACCCAAACAAGGAAGCTTTTACAGCCCCTGCCGCCACAGGAATGCCTTGTACAAGGCTCTTGCCAGGTCATGGTCAGGGTCTTGCTCCATCGCTTCCCGGAAGCGAAGGCCGGCCCGCTCCTGAAAGCCTTTGTCTTCGAGGGTTACGGCTTCCAGTAATAATTTTGCTGCCGGCCCGGCCGTGGAATAGGCCGGATTTGATTGTAGCGCTGAAAGGGCAGTGTCGAGTTCTTCTTTGTTTACATACTGGAAGGTAATCAATGGCGTGCCTATGGATGCATCATTGGAATCTGTAGCCTTCCAGCGATAAAATCCTCCGCTTTGGAGTCCTGCATCTGCTGCATTCACAGTGAGGTTGCCTTCAGCTGTAGTCTCTTCCAGCAAAACCTGCCCCTGATCGTCGGTAAGCCGGAAAGTATATTGATCAGGCGCTTTCACATCGGCTCCCGGTGCCCAGGAAACGAAAAAGCTTTTACCAGCCACCTTGCCACCATTGGTCGTAATGGGTAGCAGTGCAGCGTCGGCATCGCCGTGGCCATCGCCTTCTTTGCTTTCGTATTTTGGTTTGGTGGGCTTTGTACTAGAGGCCAGCCCCGGCTCGTCATCGAGGTAAAAAAAGAAAGGGTCGCTGGCTTCTTCCACCCTGTCCTGCAACAGCTCAGCGTAGGCGCTTTCCTGAAATTGATCATAATCTGCGAGCAGGGTGGCGATATCGTGTTTGCCCTTGGTGTTAATCGTGGCAAATTGCTCATCGTACAGCAGGCTGACAGAAGTGCCTGCGCGGAGCTTCAGGCGGCCCTCCTTACTGAGCGGCATGCCCGTTTTTAGGGGTGAGAAGTTGAACCAGCCTTTGCTTGCCGGGGAGTACCGGACGGGGCCATCAACGGAATAAACAACCGGGCTGTCCTGAGCATTCAGGGCTAAGGAAGTGCAGGCGATAAACAAAAGGGTTAGCCATTTCATGGTGGATAAGGTTTTAGGTAGATGAAGATTTATTCTGTTAGCCCTGACCGAAAGACGATCCAGCTGCGAAGCTGTCCGGTCTCATCGGTGAGGAGTAGAAGTTGACGTTGATCGTACGCCAGGCATTGCCCGTTGGGGAGGGATAATATCCGGTTGGGCACCCCATAAGCTGTACGTATTTCGGCTGCGGTGGCACCGGCCGAAAGCCCTGCAAGGGTTTCTCCTTGGTAGTCGGAGTCGGTCCGGTGGAACCAGGCAAAGCGGTTGCTGCCATCGTCTACATAGTGTTGAAAGATATTGGAGGTGGGCATGTTTTTATAGCCACAGTAGATTTTGCCGGGCAGATTTACGGTGGCGGTAAAGGAAGGGGCAACGAGGAAGTCTTCCGGGAAAACGCCATCGATTTCTTCTACGCCTTTCACGTTATAATTTCCTGGGGCATACGGTTCTGCTCCTCCTTGCAAGACGGAGAGGTTAATTTTTGCTAAATCTATAACTTCAGATTCTGCTGATTGGAAATATGCCAGGGCAGTAGAGGTGTCTTTCTGTAGAATTGCCGCAACCCCCAGAGTGACCTGCGCCTTAGCCGCAGCCGGGGCATTACCTGCCTTTTCTGCAAGCGCCAGCGCCTTCTGAGCCCGGTATTCAGCATCCAGCCATTCCTCCCTGATTACATGTAGATTGGCCAGGTTGAGGTGGGCGGAGGGTTCAGCTTCATTGAGCAGCAAAGCGTTTTTGAATAGTTGCTGCCCCTGTTCCAGCAACTGCGCCCGGCTGGCAGCAGCATCTTTGGGCAAGCGGGTAGTGATTTGTCCGAGCCGGCTTTCCAGATCCAGCTCAATAGGCAAAACGTAAGGCATTGCATTTTTCGGGGTGAGATCCAACGCCGCTAGTAGTGCGGTAGCCCCGGCGTTGTTATACAGCTCGAACCCCTGATACTCGCCAAGGATGTACTGATAATATTCCAGTGCATCGGTATATCCTTCTATCAGACTCAGGTAGTTGGCGGTCTGATAGACCTGGAAGAGTTTCTCCAGCCGGCGCGCGGTGTTTTCGCTGAGTTTCAGGCGTTCGCTGAGGCTGGGGTAGCCTTGGATTTCGTCAGGCAGCCCGTAGGTCGCGTAGGCTTTTTCCAACAGTGGAGCAAGCGTACTGTAGGTATTGTAGCCGGCAGAAATCGCTAATACGCCGCCAAAGTAGTCGGCCTGCGTCTCGTACTTAAGCCCGTCAGAAAGTTTTTCCAGCTGTTCAGCTGCTTCCAGGCCGTCATTCTGATTAATGAAGTTGCGTTTCCAATCGTGGTTTTCGTAGTAATGGATGATTTCATGCGAAAGCATGGCCGCCAGTGCATTCAGGGAGTCTTTACCCAGGCTGACGCAAATATCATAAGCCTGCTCCTCCAGCCCAATCTGCCGCTTTCCGGGGTGCATCCAGGCCATGTAGCGGCGCCCGGTATTCATGACAAGCTCGGGAACGGGCATTCTGAAGCTGCCCCGGGCCTTCACCAGGTCATCGAAAATACGCTGCGCCACTTCCAGCTTGTAACCGTCTACCGGCTCGGGGGAGAACCGCCGAGAGAAAGGGTTATCCACAAAGGCGAACAGGCTGTCCTGTGCCCCCAATGCGACAGGCAGCGCCAGCCATAGTATCAGGAGAAGCCTGCTCATTTGATCAGGGTTTGGGCTTCTTCCAACGCATTCATGCGCAGGAGGAAACTGATGAAAAGTTGACGGTCCACTGCGGAGGCCGTATCCGATTGGAGCTGTGCAGCGTAGGTGTGGTAAGCAGCCTGAAACAGCCCCGCTTCCTCCAGCTCATAAAGCCGGTAAATAGGCTGTATGGCTTCGGACAGGCTTTGGAAATCGTCGTCGGCTTCCAGCTGAGCATCGAAGATTTGTAGCGCCTCCTGATCGAAATACACTGGTATGCGGGCGGTCTTTAACCAACTGCTATCGGCCTGCAGGGCACTTACTTGCCAATAGGCAGGCGTTTTGCCCTCGAAGCGGAGTTGGCGGAGGTCAGTGGTCAGTTGTTCATCGGACAAAGTGGCAGCAAGAATAGGCCTAGCAGCCCCTTCCTGACGCAGTTCAAAATGATAACCGCTCGGGTGGGCAACAGAGTCCCAGCGGAACGTCACCTCAGGGTGGGTGAGCAAACCGGTCAGGTAACCCGGTGCCTCAATACCGTAAGATGGACTGCCGAACCCACTGACCCCCGCCCGGGCGTTGGTCAGGTAGCGGCGATGGGACTGTTCCACCTGCTGTGGCGTATCGGTATCTTTAATGGCATTACTGATAAAAGACCAGAACCGGCTCAGGAAAGTAGAACTATTTTGGCTGCGGATATCAGCGCCCAGCTGTTCAAGGTCGTACATGGCCGGACCTGTCAGGGTAGTTCGGGTATCTTCAAATACAACTGTGGCAACGACACCCTGTAGCAGCCGCAGCCGCCCTGGAGCTTTGACCGTTGTGCCGGCAAATACCCGCCGTTCATTACCGCCTTCCTGACTGTAGGTCAGGCCATTGCCCGAACTGACGTCCAAAACAATAAAAAGATCCTGCTGAGCAGTGAGGCCTGCCACGCCGCAAGTCAGTAAAATCAGGAATAGCCATTTGTTTCTCATCGTATGTTTAGGCTTTAATTAGTTCATTTGATTAGCGCCTAAAGGGTTACCTTCCAAAATACAGAAATGGCACAGTGTTCACTCTTCTTCTTCAAGAGCAGCAGGCGTAGGTCGTAGTGGAATCACCTCCGGAATCCGGTCGAGCCAGGGCAGCCGCCTCCGGATGAGGCTTTCGTAGATCATGATGAGGTCGTAGGCGAGCAATAGGGCCAGTATGCCTACCCCAAAATCGAGTTTTATTCGGAAATAATGAAAAAGCAGGGCAATTAGAAAGAATAAAAGGATGAATTCGACGAGTTGTAATGCCCGCGTAATGCCGTGAAAGACCTCATTGAAATCATCATAAATCCAGTGGATTAACAACACATTAAGGTAGCCGAAAATGGCGAGTAGAATGACATTGATCCAGCTGGGGAGCTCGCGGACGAACTGTTCTTCCAGTGCCATATTGAGCACATTTGCGTGTATGGCCAGACCGTACATATCAGGTATGGCCCGGTTGGTGTAGGATGGGTTGAGGGGGGTGTAGTGCCGGTCCTTTAGCGGTTCGCCCTCGTAAGGAGCAGGCAGGTAGCCCAGGAGCACCATTTTGCCATGGACAACAGAGCGGACTTCCTCAAGGCTCATGCTGTCCAAAAGCCGGTCTTGTTCCTGCCTCGGGAAGGCATACTGAGTACCGGTGTAGTGGATACGCTCTACTGGTTTGTTTCGTTTGAGCAATTTTGTGGCTTTCCCGGGCGCATAAATTTGCAAAAGCGCGGTCGTAAAGGCAGGCAGCGTATCTGCCCCCACCAGCTCCTGCGGGCTAAAATGACAGATGACCCGCGTCTGGTTAGCCGGGAAGTTGACATAACCAAGGGTGCTGTAGTTGGCAAAAGCGGTGTCCACGCCTTTCCACTGCTCAAACTTAGTCCCCTGTGCATTGACTTGATCCACTTCGCAGGCGAGGACGAGGTTGGGCGTCCGCTGAATGACCGCCTGCAAAAAAGAGTCTGCAGGAGAGACAGTCGACGCTTTCAACAGTACATCCACCCCGATAGCAGCCGCCCCGGCTTCCCTCAACCGGTCAATCAGCCGTGCAATACGCCCTCGGTCCGGCTTACCTATGTCCACGAGCAGGAGATCCTGAGTACGGAGTGGCTGCTGCCGGGAGGAATCGCTGAGGTAGGCATAGACGATGTCCGTAATCTCGTAGTTTTTGAGCCCGTTGTTGAAAGGGGCGATGTAGTGCATATTCAGCCGTATCAGGTTGAGCAACCAGATGAACAGAAAAATCAGCACCGTGATGATGATACTGTGTGGCTGAATAATGCGATTGAGCATAGGTTTATTTGAATCGGTAATTGGCCCAGCGGCTGAGCTGTCCATTTTGGTCGAGTAAAAGTAGCACTTCCTTGTAAACCATGATCTCTCCGGTGGGCAGTTCGAGTGAAGTCTTGGGTTCACCGTAAAGATCCGTCAGCTCTGAGCGGGGGGTGCCGGCTTTGAAGCCATCGTAAAGCTCTCCGGGATGCCCTGCGTCGGTCAGTTGCAGATAGAGGCTGGGATTGTTAGGCGACTTCACCATATAAACGGTTGAAGCGCTTAGGCCTTCGACCTGTTCAGGGGGCCAGATTCTGAAGTCGAGGGCTTCAAACAGCTCAATTTCCTTACGCTCCCGCCGGTACTGCCGGTCAAAGTTGGTCAGGCCAAAGGGCTCTACAGCATCAATGTCAAAAGCATCCGGGCCATCGGGTTTTTGACCGTCCGGGATTGGGGTTTGCTTCATCTGGCTCAGGTTGTAAAGGGCCACAGCCGAGGGCGCTTCCAGCTTTTCCAGTTGCTGAATGGCGGTTTCCAGGTCACCCCCTCGGGCGGTCAGCATAGCCATCAATACCTGAGCATCCGTTTTGGTTTTGGGGAATTGCCCAGGATTGCGCTTTGCTTCCACGCCAGCGTAAAAAGCAGCCCGGTCGTTGTCGCCCAACATATAGTATGCACAGGCCTTATTTAGGTAGGCCGGAGCATAGTCCGGGTCCATACTGATGGCATTATTGAAGTAGGAGATGGCCTCGCGCAGCAGTTTGGTCCGCCTTTCCACCTTGTCGCCAAAACCATCTTTACTGCCTGCCCCAAAAGTCATATCCAGTTCCAGTGGCAAGCGGTACTTACGTTCGGATTCCGGAAAGTATTCCAATGCTTCCAGTACGGTGACAACTCCCAGGTTGTTGTAAATTTCCCGCCCCTGGTAGTCGATCAGGATGTGTTTGAAAAATACCCGGGCATCATCGTATTGGCCGATTGCGGCAAGCAAATTCCCCATCTCGAATACCCGGACCAGGTCCTTGAGCTTTTCTTCTGACTTTTGAGCCAGCGCCTTGCGGTCGTTCAGGCTGGGATAAGCGCCTGTGGTATCGACTTCGGGGAAAGGGTAAGTCTTGTATATCTTATCCAGAATAGCCGACCGGTTGTCAAAAACGGGATAGCCGGCGGAGTACGCCAGGAACCCTCCAAGATAGTCGGCTTGCGTTTCGTTATTGATTTTATCATGGTCCACCATGCTTTGCAGTGTCCTTCCGATTTCCAGCTCCTGATAGGCTTTCGCAAAACCTGACCGCCACTGGTGCTTCTCGTAAAAGTGGACCAGTTCATGCCCGAGCAGCCCGGCGATAGCCGCTTCACCTTCCTGCTCACCCAATGACATGCAGATGTCGTAGGCTTTTTCTTCCAGCCCGATCTGTGTGCCGCCGTAAACCAAAAATGCAGCATTATTTGCGGCCTTTGTCATAGCGAAAGCCGGGACCGGAAAGCGCCGGTCGCCTTTGGCCTCCACAAGCCGGTTGTATATGGCCAGGGCTTTCTCATACTTCGGACCGACCAGCGCTTCCATCTCTTGCTCCAGTTGGGCAGGCTTACTGATGTAGCTAAAAGCATTTCGGGGCTGCCCGGCAAGGTTTAGTGTGTTAATAAAGCTGATAAATAAAAGTAGGCTGAAGGATCTCATGAGAGTCTGGGTTTATACGGTTGGGGGCCGGGAACGGAGGAAGTCCTCAAAAAATAGGAAATCTTGAATTAATATGACGGAGAAAAACTTAGTTGCCTTTCCCTGGCTTGATTTGAATGCCTGCCTTTTGGTTACTCTCCGGTAGAAAGTTTTCTAAGTGGGGTAACCACTTTCCATCTTACCAAATCACTATATTTAAGAATTCTTTTCCTGCCGCGGGACCCTAATGAGCGGCCCACAGCCCTTTTTCTCCATCTTTAATCTACCTACCGATGAACGCACCTAAGTATTGTATAGCTATGTTGATGTTGCTGAACACAGCCTGGCTTTACGCCCAGGATCTGCATGTTTTTTACGACGTATTTGAGGATACGGTTTACTATCAGATTGACGGGAAAGCTGTAGCCAAGGCAGCCGTCAAAAAAGGGCAGCAGGTCATACTGCATGTGCTCAATTACAACGATTACATCTACGACCTGGAACTGGAAACCGAAGCAGAGGACTTCACCGTGCCCGCCTCGGGCAGCCCTTTATTTGGCGGTGGCAGCAGCGGTTCTGCATTGGCACAGTTTAGAAGCCTCACCGGAGGGATGGGGGGCACAGGCTTTGGGCTGGACAGCACCCGCATCGCTGACCAGGGAAGTGGTATGGTGGACCAGACGAATGTGTCTACCGCTACCAAAGCTACGGCCAGGCGGTTTGCCAGCCACCTGCAGGCGATGGAGGATATTGAAAGCGAGATTCAGGAGCTTAATAGCTATCTGAATGAAGAGTTGCAGAGCTAGGCTTTTCAACAGATCGCACTGGACGAAGTCCGGCAGCTTCGGCAGCACCCCGGACTGTCGCCCAAAAAGATCAAAGCCCTGTCTATGGATTACCTCAAGCCCGTGCTGGGCGTCCGCCGGGATGAGCCTTTGAACATCGGGGAAGTGGTTCGTCGCACCGATCAGTCCAGTGCCATTCAAAAGACGGTTGAAGACTACGAGCAGGAGGTGGGGCAGCTTCAGGCGGAACTGCAAAAACTGGAGGCTTCCCGCAGTGTCCTCTTCGAAGCTCCTGACCTGCCCGATACCGCCCCCCTCGCACTAGCGGTAGCCTATGAATCTGCTGCCCTTCGTGTGGTAGGGTACGAGGAAAAAGCCCAGTCGGTCCGCGAGCAGCTCGTCGGCCTGGAGGGCCTTCAGCTTAGGGAACTGACCGAACTGGGTTATCTATATGAAGAAATGCAGGAGCACCGGTTCGAACAGAAGTTCGTCTTTAGCCCGGATGCTGACCTGACTACCTTCCGCATCCGGCTCAATCCGGTAGACTCTGCCTTGCAGCAGGGCGTAAGGCCTAAGCAACTGAACCCCATCAAGCTGAATACCTACGGTGGGTTAAAGGTCAATGCGAGTGTAGGTGTGAGCTTTGTCCGCTTCTTTGACCGCCCGCAGTCGTATAGCGTTCGGGACTCCTTTATCGTTGCAGATGACCAGGGTGCCTTTTTGCCGATTATTTCCAGTTTTTTCCATTTCTACCCGCAGAGCCGGCGGCAGGTTTCCGTCGGGGGGACCTTTGGCCTTGGTATTGGGGTCGGAGGAGATAACGCGGGGCTGCAAACTTACTTTTTTGGCCCCAGCCTGATTTTGGGGCAGGGGCAGCGGGTCGTCTTCACCACAGGCCTTACCGGCGGGAAGGTAGAGCGCCTTGCACAAGGGTACCAACCTGGTGATGTGTACGATGCAACGATATTGCCCACTAAATCGATTTACGAGTTGGGCTTTTTCCTGGGCATCTCCTTCAACATCATGGGCAATTAAACCTTGGCGCAGCCTGCCTGTTGGGCAAGAAAACACTTCATTTTATGTCTAAGCCCGGCCTGCTGTGGTTCCGAAAAGACTTACGCCTGCATGATAACCCCGTCCTGCACCGGGCTTTAGCGGAAAGCAATACACTGCTGCCCGTCTTCTGCCTTGATCCACGATGGTTCCGGGAGCTGCCGCCGGGCTTCCGGAAAACGGGTGCCCACCGGCTGGCTTTTTTACTCCAAAGTCTGACGGATCTGAAGAAGCGCCTGAAGGGGATTGGTGGCGATTTGCATATCGCCATTGGGCAGCCGGAGGAGGTTATTCCTGAGCTGGTCCGGGCACATGGCATTCAAACCGTGTATGCGCAGCGGGATATCCCCTGGGAGGAGCAGCAGGATGAGCAAGCCGTACAGCACGCCCTGGCGCCATTGGGATGTAATTTTGACAGGGAGTGGAGCCATTTGCTATACCATCCGGATGATGTGCCCTTTGCACCGGAGGACACTGCCGCTACATTCAAAACCTTCCGCAAACACCTGAGGCAGGGGAGTAAGGTCCGGCCATTGCTGCCAACGCCGGTTATGTTTCCGTTATTGGAACGCACTTACGCACCGGTGCCGTCCATGGAGGATGTAGGTTTTAAGGCCACTGCCGGACAGCCTGCCTATCCCGGTGGAGAAACGGCGGCACTGGAGCGCCTGCAGTATTACTTTTTCGACAGCCAACTGCTGACCCGGTATAAATGGACCCGCAATCAGTCGCTGGGCAGCGATTACAGCTCCAAGTTCTCGCCCTACCTTGCCTACGGCTGTCTGTCGCCCCGCCGGGTGTATTGGGAAAATAAAAAGTACGAGCGGGAGATCAAAAAGAATGTATCCACCTACTGGTTGATCTTCGAGCTAAAGTGGCGGGAGTTCTTCCAGTACCTGGGCATGAAGCACGGCAACCGTATGTTTTTTCCGGGAGGGATTAAGGAAAGAGAGCGTAGCTGGAAGCAGGACAGAGCGTTGTTCCGGCGATGGCAGGAAGGGCGCACCGGCATCCCTTTCCTCGATGCCCACATGCGGCAATTGAGCCAAACCGGCTTTATGAGCAACCGCGGTCGGGTCAATCATGCCAGCTTTTTGGCGCAGGAGTATGGCATTGACTGGACTTGGGGCGCCGCCTGGTTTGAGGCGCAACTTATCGACTACGATGTGTGCAGCAATTGGCTCAACTGGAATACCCAGGCTACTGAACAGCGCTTTACCAACGCCATCTGGCAAAGCCGCAAATACGATAAAAAAGGCGAATTTGTGCGGCATTGGCTGCCTGAGTTGGAAAAGGTGCCGCCCCCTTACTGCTACGCCCCGTTTTTGATGGACGAAGCGGCGCAAAATGAATATGGGGTACACATCGGCAAAGACTATCCGGCACCGGAGCCACTTTCCGGTAAGTTGGAGTGGGCGGTGAAGCGGGTCAGTTGATTTTAATTCAGCAGCTCTATGCTTCGTTCCAGTATCCGGTCAGGAAGGCACAATACCTACTCCGTACGATAAAGCCGCTCCGCCAGTGTGGGGTCAATAACAAAAGGATTAGGCTTACCATCCTGATAGCGGGCGATGGCCTGAGTACGGGCGATTTCCCGTTCATCAGCCGGGTCGAGCTGATGCCAGAGCAGTAGCGTTTCGCGTTGTATCTGGAAGAATAGCGGGTCCGCTTCCAGTGCCTCTTGCCGGTAGATGGTGTAGAAATAAAACACAGCCCTGGCAATGTCACCTTTGCGGTCCTCACGGGGCTCAAATTGCTCGCCGGTTGATTCGCTGTAGTGGTCAATCTGTTGGTCAGGGGCATTGCTTTGCTCTGTATTCATATAGTACCAGTGCTCCGTAAGTTCATCCGGTATTTCTGCAAAGGGGGCATTGCCGCGGGCCGCATTTACCGCCAGCCGGGTGGGGAAGAGGTGGTGCATATCTGACTTTGCATTACCATATTTTGCGCCCTTACTGCGGGGGTACACATGCTCACAGTTGATGCCATCTGCGCTGCCTTCCTGATAAAGCGCCTGAGAGGGGTCTTCTCCCGGAGGCAGGTAAAGGCAGTGACCGGAATAGATGCCGCAGACGGTATCTCGGTAGTTGTCAATTTTGCCATACATCAGGTCGCGGGCAGGGCCGTAGCCCAGTACCTGAGCAGGTGTATACCGTTGCTGCACGGCCTGTAGCAGTTCACTGCCGTCCAGGTTGGAAAAAAGTTGGGTTGTGGGCTGAGCGCCGAGCCTTTGGGTGCATAAAATGATGACAAGGAGTGGAAATAAAAAGCGCATGCAGTCGGATTTTGGGCAAAGATAAAAAAAGCGCAGCCCCGAATAAAGCTCCGGGGCTGCCCAAAAAACCAACTTCAAAAGGGGGGTTAAACGTGAATCTTATGGAATGGTATCACAGGCCTAAGCCCTTAACCCCGGCGGTCTTCGGTCCTGTGAGTGTCTGTTTGGGAATATGATGGATTGCTCCAGGTACGGACTATCAATAATCAGGGATAACAATACTGACTTACCCAAAAATCTATACGATTTATCTGAGTGATAGCTTTGGCTAGGAAGTACCAAAAGTATCGTCAGTTAATAGGGGGGTATGTAGTAGTGCTGCTATAAGTTGTTGTGGAGATACAGCTTAAATTTGGCTGTTTCCTATTTTAAGGTGCTATTTCAGTAGGTAAAGGTAGGTATTTTTGAGGGAATAGTCAAACTATTCATTTTTTTAGCTGTGGTAATTCTTTGGCGGCGGCATCAAGTTGATCGTAGAAGCCCTCGCCGTATTTTCGGATTAGCGCTTCTTTGAGGAACTGGTAGACCGGCATTTGGTGCTTTTTGCCCAGTGTGCAGGCGGCGGAACAGATGTCCCAGCGGTCGTAATTCAGGGCTTCCATTCCTGTGGCTCCGTGGCGCTCCACCCGAATGGGATAGAGGTGGCAGGAGATCGGCTTTTTGAAGTCAGTGGCCCCGGCTTTGTGTGCCCGTTCAATACCGCATTGTGCCACACCCTGCTCGTCGTAGGTCATATATGCACAAGGGCCATTGTCGATCAGCGGCGTGCCAAATTCCTGAGCATCGCCCTCGTAGTAGGTATACGGCCCTTCAGATTCAATAACCGCTTGTCCGGCAGGGCTGAGAAAGGGGCGGACATCATCGTAAATACGCTCCAGGGTCCGGAGCTCTTCCTGCTCAAGAGGCGCACCATAGTCACCTTCCCAGCAGCAGGCGCCCTTACAGGCATCCAGGTTGCAGATGAACTGCTCATTGACCACATCGTCACTTATCAATATATCCCCGATCATCAACATGTGCTATACCTGTTTAGGCTTACTTTTTATTAAAAAGCAAAAATAGGCAACATCAGGAACTTACCTGTCATCAGACCGTAGATTCTACACTACAAACTTTAGGCATCCATTTCCTTTAGATACCGGATACAGGCCTGGTCTTCCTCCTCCAGACTGGGCTCATTGCAGAACCAGGCTTCCAGTATCTCTTTCAGCAATGCTTCCGAGGTATAACGAAGGCTCATCACCAGGATATTGGCATCATTCCATTTTCGGGCACCGGCAGCAGTGGGTGCATCCCAGCACAAGGCAGCCCGGGCTCCTTTTACTTTATTAGCAGCCATACTAACACCGGTGCCCGTCCAGCAGAATAAAATCCCCTGCTCCGCTTCTCCCTTTACCACAGCTTTTGCTACATCTATACCAACTTCAGGCCAGGGCGCTTGTGCGGTGAGCAGTGCACCGAAGGGCAGAACTTCGTGTCCGCGCTTTTGCAGTTCTTCAACAGCTGGTTTCAGAACGCTGGTGTCCATGTCACTTCCTATGGCAATATTCATAATCTTTTTCCGGTAAGATAAGGAAAAGGTCCGGGCTACCTGCAGGAGAGCACGGGGCTTTTGATGTAGTTTTCGCATGAGATTAGTGGTCCCAGGGTAAGACCTTCACCTCTGTTCTGTGCTGTGTGTCTGCTCCGCCGTATATCAGCGTTTGAGATTTTACACGCCCTTCGGCGATTTTGGCGAAGTCGTGCAAGCCTTTGAATAGCCTGGGTTTGAGTGTGCGGGCCGCTTTCACTTCAAAAATATCGAAACTGTCCCCCCGCTGGGTGAGGAGGTCAATTTCGTGCCCGGCGGCATCCCGCCAGAACCAGTACTCCCTGAGCTGATAGGTATGGTGGTTTTGCTTGATGATATTCGAAATGATAAGTGTTTCGAATAATGCGCCGGCAAGGGTGCGGTCAGTCAGGTCCTCCAGTGTTCTGAGCCCTAACAGGAAAGCGGCCAAGCCTGGATCAAAAAAGTAAAGTTTAGGTGATTTGACAACCCGCTTACTGAAGTTTTCGAAATAAGGCGGAAGCAGAAAAATAATGAAGCTGCGCTCCAGTATAGTAAGCCAGGACTTGGCGGTAGGCTGAGATATCCCAGCCGCATTCGCCAGTGCACTTATATTTAGCAACTGACCGGTACGAGCTGCACAAAGACTGACAAAATTGCGGAAACGCCTTAAGTCCTGCACTTTGGTAAGCTGTGATACATCCCGATCAATATAGGTTTGAAGGTAATTAGCGTAAAATACAGGAGGCTCTATCCCCCGGTCGTAAATCGCCGGGTAGAATCCTCTGAATAGCATAGTCTCCCAATTCTCAGCCAGTAGATCCGAAGACTTTAACTCCTGAATATCGAACGGCAGCAACTTGAATAGGGCTACTCTGCCAGCCAAACTTTGGGTTATACGCTCCAGTAGGTGAAAGTTCTGAGAACCAGAAAGGATGTACTGCCCCATGATGCTCTGCTTGTCCACTTTGGTCTGGAGATAAGGAAACAACTCTGGCGCGCGTTGAACTTCATCAAATATGGTCTGCCCGTCATAGGTTGTGAGAAACCCCACCGGGTCCTCTGTGGCAAAGCTCCTGAGGTCTGTGTTTTCCAGACTCACATACTGGTATTCCGGGAATAAATGTTTGAGCAGTGTGGTTTTCCCGGATTGCCTTGGGCCAGTCACTGCAAGAATGGGATATTTCTCTACCTGTCTGCGAATAGCAGTGGTCAGCTGCCGGTTGATTATACTCATAGTGACAAGATAATGTATTTTGAAAATACAGACTATAAATTTTGAATTTGCATAAAATAAATTTTAAAAATACAAAGCTTAGGTTTTGAATTTGCACAACCAAAGCAAACCATTTTAACAATAGAGTAGCAATAGCATCCATTTTTGAAAGTTGCGTTCGCGTTGCGTTTTGCATCAGATGGCCGGTCTGCTCTCAAATCAGCTACGTAGTATGTCGTTACATCCTTATCTTTCAGGCTACCATAGAGTGAGCAACGCTTTTTAGGCCTTAATTTTTTCTGATGAAGACTTCGCAGATTTCCCTTTTCCTAATCCTTTTATGGCTTGGATGGACGCCATGTACGTCGTTGGCAGCCGATAAAACGCTCACCTGGACTTTTCCCCTCCCTAGGACACACACCGGTATCCTAATTGGTAATGGTATTCAGGGGCTCATGGTCTGGGGGCAGGACAATCAGCTGAATGTGACGGTAAGCCGGGCTGGGTTTTGGGACCATAGAGGAGGGCGGCCGTTTGGTGCCACCACCAACTTCAAGACTGTGAAGCGATTGTTGGAAGCCGGGGAGCAGGATTCCCTGAAGCTCATTTTCAAAAATGAAAAACAGGAGGGCTTACCCAACCGGCCCTATCAGTTGGGCGGGGGCAGGCTGGAACTACATTTTCCCAAAGGCTTCATGCTGCAGACGGGGGAATTAAATCTACAGACTGGCAAGTTGGAAGTGGTGATCCAATTGCCAGATGGCTCGCTCAGAACGATAGATATCGGTCAGGCAGTACCCGATGAAGTGGCCTGGATAAAGATGGAAGAAGCCCTGCTGGCGAAGGTGGTGATCAAGCTGGTCGCGAGCTATGACCACCCAAAGGTCCGGAAAGAACTGGCGGAAATTGGCGTAGCACCTCCCACCCGGTTTTCCGATGCTGCCCAATCCGTCGCCGGTTTTACGCAGTCCCTGCCGGCCGACGCTCCGCTTTCGGTGGCCTATCAGAAAAACAAAGACCACCTTGTGCTTCAGACCGTACTGGGCGAACAGCCGGAGCCCGCGCTGATCGCCTCCTTTCGGTTGGTCGACCTGAAAGCGCTGGATAAACAATCCACTGCCTGGTGGACGAACTTTTCCAAAAGCTTACCAAAAATCACCATTCCTGATCCTAAGCTTCAGGAAGCCTATGATTATGGCCTCTACAAAATGGGGTGTGTACACCCGCCGCATGGCATAGCGGCCACCTTACAGGGCCCCTTTATGGAAACACAGCGTATCCCGCCCTGGAGCAACGACTACCACTTCAACATCAATATTGAGATGATCTACTGGCCTGTCCTGGCATCCGGTAAATACGAACACCTCGATCCGCTTTGGGCCATGCTGGAGGAGTGGATGCCTACGCTGGAGGCCGCCGGCCAATACTTTTATGAAAATGACAAAGCCCTGCTTATGCCCCACGCCGTAGACAGCCGCGGGCATGTGGTGGGCAACTTTTGGACCGGTATGATTGATCAGGCCTGTGCGGCCTGGATGGCGCAGCTGGCGTGGCTGCAGTATCAGCACACCCTGGATGAGCAACTACTGGCAAAAGTCGCTTTCCCTCTGATGCAGGGCACTTTTGAGGGCTACTACGCGATGACCGAAAAAGCGGCAGATGGCACCCTGAGCCTCCCTGTTTCCGTAAGCCCGGAATTCAAGGGCGCGAGGCCTGATGCGTGGGGGCGGAATGCTTCCTTCCAGCTGGCAGCCTACAAGATGACGGCAAAGCATCTGATTGAAGCAAGTGCCCTTCTCAATCAGCCGATGGATAAGCGCTGGGCAGAGGTTCTGGAAATGCTCCCCGATTACGCCATCATTGAAGGGCCGGGAAGTCAGGAACATCCAGAGTATACCAATCGGCGCATTGCCCTCTGGGAAGGTATGGATTTGGTGGAGAGCCACCGCCATCATTCCCATCTGGCCGGCATATACCCCTTTCAGTCTTTTGATCCTTTTGATGAAAAGCATGCCACCATCGTCCGTCATTCCATCAATCAGTGGATAGCGGAAGGCGCGGGCAGATGGTCGGGGTGGTGTGTGCCCTGGGCGGCTACCCTCCACGCCCGGTTGGGCAATCCGGACGGTGCAATCTCCTGGCTGCATTACTGGGAGGAAAACTACACCAATCTGGGGCGGGGCACCCTGCATGATGCTAACTACAAAGGTTTTTCCCTAATCAAACCCGGTATTGGGCCTGATCTGCGCGCTGATGCGTCCCAACCCATAGATTGGAATAACGTGGATTTCATGGCACCTCATGACGAAGTCATGCAGTTGGACGGCGGCTTTGGGGTGCTTGATGTTCTTCATAACCTTTTCTTTCAGCAGCGGGACTCTGTGCTGCACATCCTACCGTACCTACCAGTGAAGTGGCGGGATTTCGAATTTGAAGGTTTGCATACGGCAGGCGGCTTCATTATTGCCGGGCAGGTGAAAAACGGACGAGTGGAGCGTATCGAAATAGAGAGTAAGTTTGGTCAGCCGTTGCTGGTGCAAACCCCATTTCTCAAGGGCTGCCAGGTGAATGGCGTGGTGCAGGATGACTCGTTGCTCAAACTGAATATGGAAGTAGGGAAAGTGGTGGTGGTTCAACCTGTAAAGTGAGTATAACCCGATATAGCGGATTCGTAACAACTCATGAAGCCAGCTTTTCCCGAATAAACTGATCATTTTGGACAATCTCTGCAGCGAATCGTATGGCCTGGACAGAAAAGGTACAGCCCCCATTCTTCACACCAACTCCCCCAGCACCGGCGTGCCTGCCTTCCCCGGCGACTGATTAAACAACCGGGCATAAGCTGCATAAAGCTCCGGTAACTGTGCCTGAAAAGCGGCAGGCCAGGTGAAGAAATGCACAATGCTTACCGGGCGGAGCGGAATGGGGTCGAGGTTGATCCATTGCTGTATCCAGGCCTGGCTAAAGCCGCTGATTTGCTGTAGCTCGAGCCAGTGGTCTTCGGTCAGAGGCGGAAAGTCGAGCTCGGGGTAGGAGCGCTCGAAGACTTTAGCGTACTCGTGCAGCCCGATGTTGTAAAAATTGTGGGGCTCCAGAAAGCCTTTCATAAACTGCTCAGCGGAGAAGAGTATGGCACCGTCTTCTTCGTAGATTTCGGAGGCGTGATAATTTTTGGGATACTGAGGAGAAGGAAAAGGCTGAGGGAAAAAGATAAGGTGCTCGAATTTTGACAATAAGAAGTCCTTGAGGCCGAAGGTGAGCTGTACCGCACAGATGGCAGCCACAGCCTTGAGATCATCTGTGACCTCATCCATGCCTTTTGCCATAAAGTCATTGGCCTCCATATACAGGCGTACCCGGCGTCGGAAGCGCAGCTTTTCAGGATCAGCCAGGCGTTGATAATAGGGCAGATGGCGTTCCAGCAAAATCCGCAGCTTTGGGGACATATCCGGTGGCCGGCGGGTCCACCACCACCAGTTGATCTGTGGGCTAAGGATGTAGATAAAGGCCAGCGCAATCACAAAGGGCACGACGTAAATACTGTAGCTGGAATGGGTTTCCCAGGCCAGGTACAGAAACAGAATGGCTCCAAGTACAAAGGGGATAGATAAAATGCGTGCTGGCATATTCCGGTTTTGAAGGGGAAATTACAAAATCAGTTAACACTTCCGGAGAAATCGTGTTTCATTCCCATTGCCAAAATCATTGCCATGATAGCCGAAGCCTTCGCCCGTTATTTCCACTTTATCAGCATTCTGACGATGGTCTGTGCGATTGCCGGGGAAGCCTGGCTCATCAAGCCGCGCCTGCAACGCCGTACCGTACAACAGCTATTCGTACTGGATGGTGTATACGGATTAAGTGCCCTGGCTATTGTGGGCGTTGGCCTGCTGCTATGGTTTGGGGTAGGCAAACCTGCGGATTACTACACATCCAACTGGCTTTTTCATCTAAAGCTGGGGCTTTTCACTGCCTTAGGTATTCTGTCGATCTTTCCGACCGTTTTTTTCTTTAAAAACCGGAAGGGACAAGAAACAGATTGGGTGGAAATTCCTGCCCGCATCCGGCTCATGATCCGCCTGGAATTGGCGTTGCTGCTCTTCATCCCGCTTTGTGCCACGCTAATGGCACGTGGGTTTGGGCAGATGAGCGGATAGGGATATGAAAAGGTATTTTAAGCAAAAGTTAACTGTTACTTAATTTCCGCACAAGCTGGAAGTTTCAACTTAATGCCCATCTTTGCGTTGCCCTGACCAATACCGAAACATCAGAACATGGAGCGAGCGACCATAACAGGCAGGGTATATGTACAGCAAAACGATCTCCAAAAAGGTATCGCCGGCGTAGGCGTTTCCGATGGCAAAGTAGTGGTGCAAACGGATGCGGATGGGTATTACACCTTGCCAAGGCCTAAAGCTGAAGGTGTCATTTTCATCACCAAGCCCGCTGGGTACGAGCTGCCGCTCAATGCCCACAATCAGCCAAAGTTTTTCCATTTTATCCGGCCAGCAGGCAGCCCCAATAATGCCGAGCTGGAATACGAGGGCTTCGAACCTGAGCCCCTGCCCGAAACCATTGATTTTGAATTGCTGCCGGGCCGGCGGCAGGAGCAGTTCCGGGCAGTCTTTTTTGGCGATATTCAGCCTAAGACGGAGGAGGAAGTAGGATTTTTCCGGCAGCTTATGGTACAGCACCTTCTCCATCAGCCCATGGACTTTTTTGTGCCGCTCGGGGATATTGCCTGGGACGGGCTTGCCCTCTATCCGGAGATCAGGGAAGCACTTGCCGGGATTGGAAAGCCTTACTACACGGTCTGTGGCAACCACGATATCAACCTGCGGGCTTCAGACCCTGCATTTAGCCGGGAGACCTTTCAGCGTTACTTTGTGCCGACCTACTATGCCTTCGACTACGGACAGGTACACTTTGTGGTGCTCGATGATATCGGCTATACCGGCTGGGATACCGAGTACGATACCTTCGGTATTACCCAGGGTTACCTCTCCCCGCAACAACTCCGGTGGCTCCGCAATGACCTGGAGACTGTTCCTGAGGAGAAACTGGTGGTGCTGCTCATGCACATTCCTATCTATACCGATATCCTGCCCACTGATACCTACCGCAATATCCAAAACCGGGACGATCTGTTTGACATTTTGGACCACCGCAAGCAGGTGCTGGCGCTGGCTGCTCATACCCATTTTGTAGAGCACGTTGACCTACGCGAAGGCGGCTGGTCGGGCGATGGGACCTTTCAGCATCTGGTCTGCGGGGCGGCCTGCGGGGCCTGGTGGAAAGGGCCCAGAGACTGGACAGGGCTGCCCGTTCGCCTGGGCATGGATGGGACACCCAATGGCTTCTGGGTTTTCGATTTCGATGGGGCGGCTTACACCTATCGCTTTCAGGCGGCCGGTCAGCCCGCGCATGAGCAGGTGGGAGTTCGGTCGCCCATGTCAGGCCCGCTAGCTATCTGCACGGATGGCCAGGAGGTGGTTGCCAATATTTATGCAGCCAGCTACGAAGCGGCGGTCACCTGCCAGATTGATGATGGCGCGCCTGTGCCTATGAAGCGTACAGTGGAAAAAGACCCACTCGTTCTGCATATGCTGGAGCAATATCCGGAAGAATATTCGCATTGGATGAAAGCCAGGGATTGTGCCCATCTCTGGAAAGCCCCACTCCCGGACCACCTAAAGCCGGGCGTGCATACCCTTACTTTCACTGCTATGGAGCCGGATGGGCGAATTACAACAGGAAAGCATAATTTCCGAAAGGCAGAGTAGACCCGACCAGGACCTACTCACTCCCGTCAAAGGTATACCTGAAAATTTTCAGGTCCCTGTTTTCTTCGGGCCTTAAAACCATTAGCCCTTCTATCGCAAAGGAACAGTTCCTGCTATTTGATGACTTTCTGTCTTTGAAGTACGGTGTTTCCAGACTCTAATGAAAGGATATATAGCCCGGTTTCGTAAGGCTTCATGTCCAAAGCAAGCGTCTGATTTTGTGCAGGAGGGAGTGCTCTGCGGTATACGGTTTGCCCAAGGGCATTGCGGAGTACCAGCTGTGAGTTTCGGACTTCTGACAGGCCCTCTACCTGCACCGTCAGCTCTTCCTGCACCGGATTAGGAAAGGCGCGCAACGCAGCTGCTATGGGTTGGAAGTCTGTGGCATTGACCATGATGGAGTCCAACGTAACCACTTCCAGATCATCCACATAAAAGCCATCAAGTTGTATGAAGTTGTCAGAGGCCATCAGGAAGCGGATGGAAACGGACTCGCCGAGGTATTCGGTTAGGTCAATCTCTTCCTGTACCCACTCATTTTGAATGCCCTGATAGAGCGGCTCTGCTGGTTGAAAGCCTCCGTTGCCGGTCACGGTATAGCGGCCGCAGAGCGGAGTCCAGCTATTGCCGGCATCAGTGGAAAGCTGCACCTGAGCATAGTCGTAGTCATCTTCGGTCGCCCATCGGGCCTGAAAGCGGAGGAAGGCTTTGCCGGCTTCCTCGTTGAGCTGTAGGTTTTCATTTAGCGTCAGCAAGTTGGTTGTTGCGGCGGCGTAATTACTGAAAGGGCTGTCGGTGAAAGAATTTGGAGCGGAGACAAAAGCCTCTGTAGTCAGTGCCCAGGAGCCATTGGTCGTCCAGTTGGACGGGCTGTCCATGTGGTCTGCGAAGACGGTGTTGGTTTCGCCATTGAGATAAACCTTTTCCAGTGTATCGCGGTAAATGTACCCGCCATAATCCAATGCAATAGCGAAGCGCACTTCTTCAATGATCGCTGACCCCGGCATCACCATATAGTCGAAGGCGTAGCCCGTACTTTCTAAAAGGTCAAGGGTGAGCACCTGTGGAGCGGAAGCCACCACTACATTAGAGCTACCGGCGGTAATGCTTAGGGTGGCGCTGCCATCTTCCAGCCCAAAACGCTGTATTTCCAGTGGGATCGTACCCTGTAGTTCACTAAGGGTTTCCGGAGTTTCGTCCCGTACTTCAAGGTAGTAATGGACGAGGTTGGCCATAGCCAGATTTTGCCAAAGCACGCCCTTATTCAGCCGGTCGATGGCCGAAGCTGGTGGCCAGAAGCCAAAGGTGCCGGGGCCGACTTCCGGGGTGTAGGAATAGGCCTTGTCCTTGGTCTCCATCTCGCCGTACATCCAGTCGTCGCTGCCCCCGTTGACCACGTAGCCCACGGTTTCGGTGCCGGTGCCCAGCCTGAAGTCGTTGAAACGGTTCATCACATTGCCCATGCCTTTGAAAAGGGCATCCTCACTTGTAGGTACGTCGTTATAGCCCCAGGGGTGGATAAGGAGGTTGCCAAAGGTGTGGTAGTTTAGTATAATTTTGAAGTTATGCAGCTCACAGAAGGCTTTTGCCGCTTGTGTTTCGGGTTCGGAGAAAGGCGCATCGCCCCGGAAGACCTGACTGTTAGGGTCAGGAGAGGAGCCGCTGTTGTCAAAACCCCACTCGAAGCCATAGTTACGGTTGAGGTCAACTCCAAAAATATTCCCGCCAAAGGGGCGGCGGTTTTTGCGCCAAAGCCCGCCGCCCTGTGGCATAATTTGTTCGTTATACACGTAGCCATCCGGGTTGAGGCAGGGGATGAAGTACATGGCGGTGTTGTTGAGCAGGAATTGTACCTGAGGGTCGGAGTGATAATTTTCCAGGAGGTGCCACATGTAGAAAATCAACTGAGAAAGGCTGTTGGGTTCCCGCGCATGATGGAGGGCGGTGTAAAGCACCTTGGGCTCGGCAGGCTCGTCTGTAGCTGCATTATCGGAGATGCGGAGCCAGTAGATGGGGCGCCCTTCAAAGGTCGTGAAGGTGTCAATTGGAGTGACAGGTGTGATGAGCTCGGGGAAGAGATCATGCATACGCTCCAGTTCGGTTAGCATCTCCTCGTAGGTAAAGTAGCCACCCATCGTGCCGTCTACGTAGTTTTCGGGCGTAGGGATATCTTCGAAGGGGTCATCAGTGGTGCAATCGCCATTGCGGAACCCGATTTGCTGAGGCTGCTGCTGATAATAAGCGCCTACATTTTCAATGGCAATTTGGTAGGGAATGCCTGCGGCTTCCAACAGTTGCACTTCCCTTTCCGAAAAATCATTCACCAGGAAGGCGCCCGGGCGGACAATGCCGTGGTCGGTCTCCAGCCCGAGTGCGCCCACTTCCTGAATGCTGTGGCGGGACAGGTCGACGCGTACCCGGTGGTAAGTGGTTTGTGCTGAAATGAATTGTGCTCCAAAGAGGAGAAGGGCGAAGGATAGTAGCAGTTGCCTCATGGGTTCGTTGTTTCAATATTAATCCGAAACGAACATAAGACAAAATTCTGGTACTCTGGTTGGTTGGAAAACCTGATTTGGACAAAAGGCTTGCAGAAAGGCGGCTTATTCTTCCCGGATCAGGGCCGAAATGCGCATGGAACGCAGGGCCGGGGGGAGCGCAGCGAGCAGCCCTATGGTGACCACTGTTGCCGCTACCGTTACAAAATCCATGAAACGCAAGCTGATAGGATAGGCTTCTACAATAAAATTGCCAGGCACGGTGATGAGGCCGATGTACTTTTGAGCAGCGTAAAGCCCCAGCGCGAGCACGATGCCAATGCCGAGGCCCAGCAGGCTGAGCAGCACACCTTCCACCAGAAAAATATCGCGGATGGTTGTTTTCAACGCCCCCATAGAGCGGAGAATAGCAATATCCGGCTGCTTTTCCAGCACAATCATCCACAGTGCACCGATCATATTGAAGGAGACCAGGAGCAGCATCAGGCTGGCAATGGCATAGCTGAGCCACTTCTCGATCTGCATAAGCTTTAGGAAAGCCGCCTCCTGCTCAAAGCGGTCTTTGACCTCGTAGCCTTCGCCAAGCAAAGTACCGATTTGGGTCACCGCATCTCTGGAATCCACGCCCTCCTGCAAGCGAATTTCAATAGCGCTGACCTCATTGGCATCTGCTTCCAGCAGGCCACGCGCAAAGCTGATGGGGGCGAGGACATATTCGTTGTTGAACTCGTGCTGAATGACAAAGGTGCCGCCCGGATAAATGTACCGGCGGCGGAAGGGCTGAAGCTGCCGGCTGAACATTCCCCGGCTTTGGCTTCTCCGGGGCATGTACACGCCCAGCTCAGTGAAAGGGTCGCCAACGTTGACGTTGAGTTTGTCCCGCATGCCCAGGCCGAGTATGGCAAAGTCTTTTTCGCCGTCTTTCAACCGGTATACGCCTTCACGGACGGTCGTGTCAATACCTACCACTCTTTCGTAGTTGGGGGCCACACCCTTGAGGGTACCGAAATCCTGATTGTCTTTGTACTCGAAAAAGGCGACTTCCTCCAGGGAAGTGGTGACGGCGGCAACCTCCTCCAATGCCAGCAGTTCTTCCAGCATGACCGTATCTGCTGTGAAGGTCTTGCCCTGTGCCGGGGTGACCTTTACATCCGGATTGAAGTTGCTGTACATTGTCGCGATCAGGTCTTCAAACCCGTTAAATACGGAAAGCACCAGGATGAGCGCCGCTGACCCTACTGCAATACCAAGTACTGCAATACCGGTGATGATATTGATGGCATTGGTTGATTTTTTAGCTAGTAGGTAGCGGCGGGCGATCCGTATAGAAAACTGCATATTAAGGTTAATTACTAGCGCTCCGTAGGGCGTGTGGGCAGATTGGGGGTCTTGATGGTCCGGAGCATGCCACGCTGTTCCTCGATCATCACATTGTGCTCCTGATTCATGTACTCGTATTCTGAAATGAGCTTTTGAATGTCGGTATTCATTTCTTCGAAGTCCGCAATACGGTTTTCCACAGGGTACCCTTCTACTTTTAGCCGTTCCAGCAAATCATCGTGCTTTTTAAGCACTTCGGCCTGATGCCCGAAGAAACCCTCGTGCTTTTCCAGCAGCTTTTCGTGGTTTTCCCGAAGTTGTGTGTGCAGGGAGTCGGTGCCTATTTTGTTGGGCTGACTGTCATACTGCTCCCGTAGCGCTGTGTATTCCCCTTTGGTCTGATCAAAGCTGTTGCGGTAGTACTTCAGGGAGGTACGTGCCTCTTCGTACTGCTTTTTCAGCTCTTCAAACTTAACCTCCTGCTCATCGGTGCAGGCTGTAAACGCAATGGCGATAAGCGCCAGCAGAAAAGAAATTCGTGTAAGGTTCATGGTATGCATAAGGTTGTTAATTGAAATCTTCTTCTCCTTCCTGTAAAATATCTGCCGGTTCCGGGCAGCCGTCAGGCCGTGTGGTCGTCAGGTATAAATGAATGGAGGAGCCTTTGACGACCATCTGCCCGGGAACAAACTCGGGCTCCTGCCGGTAGACGAAAGCGCTGCTTTCTGCCCCTTCTGCCCCGGAGGTTTGTCCGAGTGTAAGGTTGGATGTGGTCAGCAGGAATTTTGCTTCGTCAAATCGCTTGCAAATCAGGTCCGGCAGGGCTACTTCATTGGTAATACGTTCTGTGATCACGAACTCAAGAGTCGAGCCTCGCGGCACTTTGACGCCCCGGCGCAGCATATCATCCGTGATTTTGAGCCCGTTGTGGAAGAAATGCAGGACAGTGTTTTCTTCCTGTTTATTGTCAAATATTCGCTCTTGTATGCGGGTCTTCACGTCAATGCGTTTAAGCTTGGTCCGGTATTGATCAAAGTTATACCCGGCACGCATCAATGTGGGGAGGAGAACGGAATCAGCCTGAGCCCGGTACTTACTCACGTAAATGGTCCGGCCTTCCTTAGCCCGCTGATTGGGCATAGGGTCCTGCTGATAAATGGTATTGGGACGTTTGTTGCTATCGAAAAAGGAATCAATAGCGACAATCCGAAAGTTTTGTTTTTCAGCTTTGCGCATCGCGTCCCGCATATCCATGCCCGTATAATCGGGGACCTGAATAGACTCTCCGTGGCGGGTATAAATCTTGAGTGACCAGCGCACGATGTAAATGGAACCAAAGACCATCAGCAGGATGCCGGCAAAGTTGCGCAGAAAAACGGGGGACTTCAAAAACTGCCAGGTTTCCTCCCAATATTTTTTAGCCTTAGCTTTTACCTGTTCTGCCAGTGGACTGGACGCCCCGGTGCCAGCACGTTGGCCATTGGAGGGGTCCGGGTTAGCAGACTTGGTATCCTCATTCATAGTGATCGGATTGTAAATCGGTTGAGCTGAGGCCTTGGCTTCAGCCGGTATGTGTTGAATATCGGTGTCAGGTATATGTAAAGCGCCGCTGATCACTTGATCGAGCAATGCTGCAGGTGTCTGTCCTGCCGCAGCAATCTGTATGCCAAACAGGCTATGCGGAGTGACCGGTGGCTGCAGATTGATATCAAAAATACAAACTTCAGGTGCTTTACCGTCCTGCAAATGTACAAAAGCATCGAGATTGGCAGGGCTTTTCAGGTCAAGCAGGCGTACAGCTTTTTCCAACTGTTGCTGAATACTCCAGGTTAACCCTTCATCGGAGGCAAAACGTGCCGGGGTGTGGCTGTATTTTACGGCCTGCTCATACTTTTCAGCCGAGCGCAGAATGTGCCCGCCGGGCCGTACCTCCGAAATGGGCAGCCAGTCGTAAGAGACCGTGCCTTCCCTGGATAGTACCGGGCAGCTATGCGCACTGATCTCCATAAGATAGTGCCCGGCTTTACGCGATATTTCCGAAGCGGCTACCATAGCCTGCTTTTGCGGGAAAAGAGCTCCCGGAGAGAGCCGCAGTATCCTTCGGGCTTCCTGCCCATCCTCCGGGCTCGCCCTGAAAAGCAGCCGGGTGTAGGCCTGGAGTTCTGTACGGGTGGATAGCCGTTGTACCCCTGAGCTGTATTGCCCGTCCAATGGCCGCACAATCATAGGGTACCCAACCTGGTTTTCGAGGCGGTTTAGCGCCCCCGCAACGTCTTTTTCGTATTCCACACGAGTTAGCCTGAGCTGACTGGAGACCGCGATACCGTTTCGGTCCAGGGTCTGCAGTAATTGGAATTTATCCCCGCAAAGCCGGGCGGCCTGCTCCGTTGCACCATTGTGAGGCAGCTTTGTTTTGGATAACTGGCTCAGAAGCGCAATAGAGGCATCGGTGGAGGCCGGCAGGGTAAGCCAGGCATACCTGCTAATAGCCGGCCATTGGTTAACCGGGCAGGGCTCTGCCGTTCTGGGGTAAGCCCGGTTGCTGTGCCTTGTGGTAAATGCCTGCAGTGCATCGTCAAGTTGGACCGGTAAGCCCGGATGGCCGCACAATTGGTGAAGTTCCGGCATCGATGCGGTTAGAAAAGCCTGGAGGGGCAACCGAAAATAATGGATGCCGGTATCCGTAACCGTCTGCCAGATGGGAATGGGGCGATAGCCCTCCATGCCCTCCAGCCATTGAAAGACCTCCCGCGCACTTTCCAGCGACAGCCCGCCTCCGTAGCCAAAGCCGCCACAGACCAGAGCGATACCGGTTTCTTCTGTGGGGCTAACCAATGGTAACGCTGCCGGAACGGGCGCGTGCTCCAGGCTAGCTTGTATGAGGAGGGTCAGTGCCTGCCCGGGAGGGAGCCCCAGTTGCCCGAACCCTGCCCATACCGATGACTCGAGCTTCCAATCCGGCTGGCTGCTGACGCGATCGATAATGAACTGTCCGTTCGGCAGGCTATAGCCACTAATTTGGGCGAAAGCCCGGAGCTGCAGGCGCTGAAATACTTCGGTAACCAGCTGAGGGATATGGTCGAGAAAACCTGCGTTCGCATACATTTCAGACACCTGTGGGGGGAATACCAGCAGCCCGCTTCCGGGAGCCGCCAGCACGCTACAGGTGAAAGGAATGCCCTGAGGTACCTGCTCAATAAGGACTTTTTCCTGCAAGCTTTTCCGGTGGCTGCGCAGGCGGAATTCGGTGACAGAGGATTGGGTCGACGCCGTATTGAGGTACTCAAAAAGTTGCTGAGGGGCGTCAATGACGACTTTTTCCTCCTTGGTCTGCACTTCTACCGGAAAGCCCGTTCCGTCCTCTAAGTCTCCCAGAAGGCGAATGGTTTCCCGGCGTTCAAAATTGTTGCTGTCGCGCCATTCTGCAGCCGGCAGGATTTCTTCAAAAAAGGCCCGGTTAATGGCGAGTTCAAACCGCTCAAGGTCATCGGGGTGCTCGAGCTGGGTCTGCCCGGCTAGGGTGGGAATATCGCCGGGGCGGACCCAAACGGGGTATTGGAGTTCGGTGTTTACGCGCTGGGGCAAGGTGCCGGAAGTGCGCCCAGTCCATTCTTCCCGGTTTACAGCAATTGCCGGGGTGGTGGAAAAATCATGCAGGTCAAGTAATTCCCGCAAACGGGTCCGGTCAGCAGTGTATCGGCAGGCTGCTGGGGTAAAGCCGTTGTAGGGGACGCCCAGCTCTTCGAGTTGTTCCTGAAGCTGCCCGTCTTCCGCAAAAGCGCCCTGTATGGCAATCCAGGCGAAGTCAACGATGGCTGGTAAATCAGCCCAATCCAGGGGCTTTTCCAGGTGCAGCCACCCGGGGTGGTCCGGCAGCGATTCCTGGCTAAGGGAAAAGCCGTCGGGCAGCGTCTGGTTGGCTGCAAGCAAAGACTTTATGCTCGTTGCGTTGAGCGCAGCGGGCAGCATCTGCAGGAGTTGCCCCCGGGCATCGATCAGCAAGGGGACCGGTTCAAAAAGGGAACGGTCCAGCAGGGCATAAACGGACCGGGCGTTCGGCAGGGAACGATCGCGCTCGCGGGAGGGGCCACCAAACAGAATGCCTATTTTCATACAGCTTTGCTGGTTTTCGGCTGTAAAGGTAAGGAAGTCTGTCAGAATATCGGGTGTGTAGCTCAGGCGTAGAATGCGTATGTTTGCAGCTCAAACGGGCATTTATGAACCGAGAAATCCTACGGCTGGCCATTCCCAATATCATCAGCAACATATCGGTGCCGCTCCTGAGCAGCGTGGATACCGCACTGATGGGGCGCATGTCAGAACTGCATATCGGCGCAGTGGGCATCGGGGCGATGCTGTTCAATTTCATCTATTGGAATTTCGGTTTTCTGCGCATGGGCACAACGGGTCTGACGGCTCAGGCGTACGGGCAGCAGTCGGATGAAGAAGTGGCGCACACCCTGGGGCGGGCACTGTTGGTTGTATTTGCTGTGGCGACCTTGCTGTTGCTGTTGCAATGGCCTTTGGGTGAAGCGGGTATACAACTGATGAATACGGAAGACCGGCAGGCAGGCCTGGTCCGGCAATACTTTTTCATCCGGATTTGGGCAGCGCCGGCTACCCTCGGGCTCTACGCCCTCATGGGCTGGTTCTTTGGTTTGCAGAATGCTATCTTTCCGCTGGTGCTGACCATCATCATCAACGCTGCTAATATCTTGCTAAGCGTATATTTCGTAGAATACCGTCAAATGGGCGTAGCTGGTGTGGCGTATGGGACACTGATTGCTCAGTACATCGGGCTGACTGCGGCTTTTGGGCTGGCGTTTTACCGCTACGGGCATCTGCTGGGGCACTTTCGGTTGCGGGCGATTAGTCAGTGGGAAAAGCTGCTCGGTTTTCTGCGTATCAATGCGGATATTTTTATTCGTACGCTTTGCCTGACCGGTGTCTTCGGATTCTTCTACTCCCAATCTTCCGGGCAGGGCGAAATGATACTGGCGGTGAATACCATCCTGCTGCAATACCTCAATTGGATGTCTTACGGTGTAGATGGCTTTGCTTACGCATCGGAAAGCCTGGTGGGCAAGTACAAAGGTGCAGCAGACCACCCCAAAACCCGCCGGGCGATTAGGCTTTCCTTTGCCTGGGGTATGGGACTGGCCGCTTTGTTCAGCCTGGGGTATGGGCTGGGGGGCAATGGGCTGCTCCGGTTATTCACCAATCAGCCGGATGTGATCTTCGCTGCTCAACCTTTTCTTTTTTGGATGGTGCTCTTCCCGCTGTTGGGTACGCCGAGTTACATTTGGGACGGCGTATACATCGGGCTTACGGCTTCTAAGGCTATGCGGAACAGTATGCTGCTGGCGTTTGTTACTTTCCTGCTGGCGTACACTATTGCCCGCGGGTATGGCAACCACGGCCTTTGGCTGGCGATGTTGGTCTTCCTGGTGGCACGGGGCGGATTTCAGCACTGGCTGTATCACCGCAAAGGGCTGGCACTGAACTGATTCATCATGACCATCAAGATAGCGAAACCGGATAAGGAACCGGAGATTTTTTACTCTATTCAGGGCGAGGGGAAAAACCTGGGGCAGCCCAGTATTTTCGTCCGTACTTCCCTGTGCAACCTGCATTGCAGCTGGTGCGATACCGATTACACCTGGAACTGGGAAGGCACCCGTTTTACCCACGATAACGATGTGTTGCCCGGCTACCGGAAGTTCAAAAAACAGGATGTTATCGCTGAGCTGACACTGGAGGAAGTAGTGGAAGCCATACAACAGTACCCCTGTAAAAACGTAATCCTCACCGGGGGGGAGCCTATGCTGCAGCAACCTGCACTTGCCGCGCTGATGCAGGCGCTTGGCAGTGACTACTGGTTTGAGGTGGAAACGAACGGGACATTACTGCCTGACCCGTCCTTCGAAGCCGCAATCCATCAGTATAATGTTTCCCCTAAGCTGTCGAACTCCAATAACAGTCAAAAGCTTCGGGAGCGGCCAAAGGTATACCGGTACTTCGCTCAAAGCGACAAAGCCCACTTCAAGTTCGTAGTGGCCACCCCGGCAGAGTTGGAGGAGGTGCAGGATTTGATCGATCGCTACGCCATTAAACCCTCCCGGGTCTATCTGATGCCGGAAGGGACGAATACAGATCGGCTGGCCGAGAAGCAGGCGTGGCTGGTGGAGGCCTGTAAGACGTACGGATTCAACTTCACAAGCCGGCTGCACATCTTTATCTACGGAAACAAGCGCGGGGTCTGAAAACAGCGAAGGGCAACCCCGGCGGGATTACCCTTCACTATTTTTCGCATCAAAGTCTAAGCTTTTCAATCAGATTACTTCCGGATAATCAGTTTCTTCGTCAACTGTCCGTTAGCCGTGCGCAGGCTTACCGCATAAATACCGCTCGGCAGGCCTGTGGTTTCCAGGCGCATCTGACGGGCACCACTGGGGAAACGTACCTGCTGCAGCAGTTGCCCCTGCAGGTTGAAGAGCATGACGTCCGCCTGCTGTTCTACCGGGCGGTCCAGCTGAAGGGTCACCTCATCCCGGGTTGGGTTGGGGAATAGCGACAAGTCATTGCTCAGTCCTTCTTCACAGGTATTCACTACAGCGCCTTCGTCAATGACGATATTGAAGGTTTCGGTACCGATAAATCCTCCGTCCGGATTCTCCAGGACAAAGACAAACTCATCGGCTTGCGTATCGCTGCCATCGTGTACATAAACAAGGTTGAGCGACTCGATGGTCTCCTGCGTAAAGTGGTCGTTGACAGCGAGTTCGAAGCCACCGCGGAACAACTGACCATGCTCCGGAAGCGTAATGATTCTGTACTTGAGCTGTGCGGCGCCATAAGTTTCGTCTGAAGCGCTGAGCTCAGCGGTGGTAACCGTATTGCCACCCCCCGGAGGTACGTTGAGCGGTTCATTGGTCAGCAGGCTCGGCTTCGCAGGTTCCGCTGTAGCACAGAATTCGATAGACCAGCTTTCGATAGCGCCACCGCCGCCGCTGCCAACAGCTTCTACTTTTAGTTGCCATTCGCCGGCAGTGCCTTGTCCGTCAAAGTCGGAGAGGCTGCCTTCCGGCTGAGCAATCTGGCCTGTTAGTGGAGGGCAGTTGATACCAAAGGGCGCTTCGTCGTCAAAGCCAAGGCGGATGAGGCCTGTACTCAGGCAGTTCTGATCAAAGAGGAGCACCTCGGTACTTTCCGGGCTGATCAGGGATATTTTTAGGTTGTTAACCGGCTGATAGGAAATTTCCACATCAGAAAGGTTGATATCGCTAATGCTCCCGTTTTCGAGAATGTCCAGCCGTGAGATCTTTACATTGGCGTTAGAACTGATGTTGATCGGCAGGTCTGAAGCGGCATAGTCCTCACACGAAATACTAGCTGTACGGAAGACAAAAGGGTCAAGCCATTCGCCTGGGCCACACTCTTCGCTTACCGGGCGAATACGCCAGTAGAAAAACTGATTGTTTTCGAAAATAACATCGTCAGGTAGGAAGTCTGTTGTTTCCAGGATATTGCTTTCGGTGTAAATGACCGCATCGCCGAAGGCCGGGCTTGTAGCCAGTTCGAAATCATAAAGATCGGCATCCGGGACGTCATTCCAGCTAAAAGGCGTGGACAACACTATATCAGCCGAGCCATTGGCAGGCGACAGCATTTCCAGCCCCGAAAAATCGTTGGAAATCGTGGACAGGTTCAGGAAACGTACGGCGGGGGGCAGGCTATCTGTTATCCCCGTGATTTCCAAAGAGAAGGTGTCTTCCACAAAAGTTCCCCAGTCAATCGTCAGGGTTGTGGTGTTACCTGGCGCCACCGGATTTTCGCTAAAGGTTACGGTGGCTTCGGCAGGCAGGTCGCCATCTAAGGAAAGCGTGATCGGCTGATCAAAGCCAAGGATGGCTTCGGTACTGATATCAATGGACGTCACCTCAGGCAGGCATATCGGGCTTACAGACTCAGGGGTGAGTGTCAATGCGAAACCGGGTACCGTTGCAGGCGCGATTTCGAAGTCTGCATTGGAGATATCAAAGAAAATATTGTCAGCGGCTTCTACACGGATGCGTGCGTCCGTAGAAACGGCATCGGGAACGGTAATGAAAGCGCTGCCATCGTTAGGTGTGCCTTCCAGCAAAGTGAAAGGATAGGTCTGCCCGCCATCTACGGATAGCTTGATATCGACGTGGTAGCAACGCACCCGGTTGTTGTCGGTATTGGCTACATCCCAGCGTACTTCCTGATAATCGCCGACGGTCCAGACTACGGTATCGGAGTTAGGAATCTGAACGCGGAATGGACCGGAGGTTTCGTCCGATTTAAAGGCTACGGCATCCCATACGGCATTTCCGCCCTGAGGGTTGTTGTCCCGAACGGTACAGCGGAAGGTCAGGTTACGCCCGTAATCAGGGAGGATTTCGGTGTTGTCGAAGTTGTTGCTAATGATTTTATTGAGCCGTGGAAAAACCCGGGTTGGGGATTCCACCGGGGAGAAGGACCGGAAGAGCGGGCTGTCCCCCTGAGGGTTACCCAGGCCTACATCATTAGGGCCCAGGTTGTACTGTTCCCAACAGTAGGTGATCGCATCTCCATCGGGGTCTGAACCTGCTGCGGTTAATTCAAAAGGAGTACTCAGAGGGATCCAGAATCCATCTTCCAGTGGGATTTCCACAGTAGGCTCTGCATTGGTAGTTGGGGTTTTTGTGGGGCAATTATCTCCGTTGCCCTGACGGGTGTAGTTGAATATCTGCTCCAATGATCCGGTATGATAGTGGTCATCAGTCATATCGGTAATGTTGTCATCCTGGGCGCAAATGCCCGCATAAGCCATAATCGTGCTGCCACTACCGGGTTCGAATGCGGTGGCAGCAGTTACGTTCTGACAGCTGTTCATGGTGTGGGTCGCACTAAATTGGTGCCCAACCTCATGCGCGATAATGTCAATCACAAACGGGTCACCCTCAGGCAGGGTAATACCGGATACACCGTTGGCTTTGTTGGTATTACAGGCAGAGCTTAGAGAAGCTACGCCATTGCCTACAAAATCGTTGTGGACATTGAGTACGTGCCCGATATCGTAATTGGGCAGTCCTATGTTGGAATTGATGGCTATGCCCACCTGGCTTAGCAGCTCTGAAGTATTTCCGTTGGAAAGGTTGTCTGTTTCAGGGTCGGTAAAGATGATCAGGTCATTATTTTCTACAAGTTCCAACCGGATAGAGGCGTCCCGTTCCAAAACTTGATTCAACCGGTTGGCTTTAAGAACGATGGCTTCCAGTGCATCCTCTACAGTCCCCCCGTGGTACTGCGTGTACTCACCGGTAGCAGCCACCGCAAACCGGTAGGTGCGCAGGGTCGCTTGTGCCAGCAAACCCCGTTCGCTCACCTGGCTATCCTCAGCAAACCCCGCTTCCGCAGTGTGGTCTTTCACTTCACAGGTGAAACCCTGATACAGTTCAGTATTAGGGTTTTCCCGGGTGGCGTAGGTGATGTAAGCCGGGCCAGCCTGATCAATGTAAACGCGGCCATTATCCGAAAAAATGGTAGCATAAAAGCCCTTATTCGGGCCAAAGCCCAACCGAATAGACTCGCGTGGATTTTCAGGGTTCCATCCCCGGAACGTCTTGATGGCAGGGTAGCGTTGTGCAAGCCCTGCTGCCATAACTGGGGTTTCCACTACACTGAATGCCTTAAGGGTACCGTCTGGCATTGGCATCAGGAGTTCAAGAGGCGATTCATCCGTGAACTCAGCTGGCGCTGCCCGCAGTGCCGTTCTGATACCCTGTAAATTGAGGTCGAAAGCCTCATAGTTGTTAACTTTGTATTGCCGTTCCTGCAGGGGTTGCTGCAGTGCTGACCGCGATTCAAGGGCGGTCCAGAAGTTCTGCTGCCCAATGGCTGGAAACAGCACAGAAAGCAGAAGCAGATAAGTAAGCGTAAATCTCATTTTTAATGTTTTTTCAATTGATAGACAAATTCAAAGCGTAGCAGTTCTCAGCGGAGTGGAAAAGTAACCTTATTTGTTCTTTTGGCCGGGGCTGTATATCATTACACCGGGCAGTGCATACGCTAGCCCGGTGTTTGTTTTTAGAGCCTACTGTACCGCTATTTTGCGGCTGACCGTGCCTTGCTGCGTTTGTACGTTGAGGAAGTAAATCCCGCCAGGCAGCTGGCTGATGTCCAGTTCTAAGGTGCGGCTGACACTATTGAAAGCCTGTTGTGTAAGCATTTGGCCCTGCAGGTTGATTAACCGTAGTGCCACCGGCCCTTCCACCGCTTGCCCGAATGCGACATTCAGCCGGTCGCTAGCCGGGTTGGGGAAGACGTTGAGCGTTTGGTCCAGTTGCTGATCAAAAGTGCCTACTGTGGCATCCTCATCAATTTGAATGCTAAAGGCCTGGGTGGGAATCCATCCGCCCTCAGGGTTTTCCACAATGAAGGTGAACCCATCCGTGTCGGTATCGCTGCCATCATGGACGTAAGTGAGGTTGAACAGATTGATGGTCTGCTGGGTAAATTTGTCGCCTACGCCGAGCAGGTCACCATCACGGAAAAGCTGGCCGTTTTCGGGCAGGGTGACGATAGTGTACTCAATAGCTTGAGGAGCATTGACACTATCCTGTACTTCGAGCTCGTTTATGGTGATGGTGTTGCCGCCACCGGGGGGCACTGGCAGGGTTTCGTTCCGGATCACGGTAGGTGAAGAAGGTGTTACTGCGGCACAGAACTCCAGCCCCCATTTTTCCAGTGCGCCCCCACCCGTACCTTGCTGCAGGATCTCAATTTCCAGTGTCCATTCCCCAAACGTATCCTCTCCGTCAAAGGCAGTGAGGGGCTCGTGGGGCTTCACCGGGATCGTAGTAATCGGTGGACAGGCGATGGAGTTCGGGGCTTCATCATCAAAAGAAGCCCGGAGGAGGGGTGAACCGAAGCAGGACTGGTCAAACAGGACCACGCGGGTACCGGCCGGACTGATAACCGTTACCCGAAGCACGTTGACGGTTTGGTAAGGAATCTCCAGGTTGTCAATATTAATGTCACTGATCGTGCCGCTCTCTGTGATGAAAATTTTTGAAGCCCGTATCCCGGGGTTGTTGGAAAGGGTTACAGGTAAGTCGACCGGTAAGTTGTTTACACAGTCCACGGTGGAAGTCCGAAATGCGGAAGGTTCAAGGTAATCGCCCGGGCCACAATCGTTCTCCGGGCGTATCCTCCAGAAGTAGAGCTCATTTTGTTCAAAAAAGCCAGCTGGCTGGTAAGCTGCATCGGTCAGTCCGGAAGCCTCTTCAAATATGGTCGATTCCTCAAAAGTTGGGCTGGTCGCAATCTGAATATCATACCGGTCGGCGCTCGGTACATCCTGCCAGCTAAAATCTGTACTGAAAACAATACCGGATTGTCCATCCACAGGCGTAAGCATTTCCAGAGCCGAATAATCACTGGATAAAGTGATCACCCGTATCTCCCGCAAGGAGGTATCAACACCCGGTATCATAGCCTGAACCATCAGGTTGATCGTATCTCTTCCCTGGTTTGGTGCGATGTCCAGATTCAGGAAGGCAGATTCGCCCGCCGTTACTGTATTTGACGTAAAGCTTGTCGAAGAGCCATCGGGGAGTTCACCGATAAGACTCAGCGTCAGGGTGCTATCGAAATCAAGTATGGAAGTGGTGCTCACCTCTATGCTCAGCGCCTCGCTGGGCAGGCAGACCAACGGAAAGGTGGCAGGCGATACATTCATCGCATAGCCTGGTTCTGTAGCCGGCTCGATCGCAAAATCGAAGTCGTTGATGTCGAAGAAAATATTGTCGGAAGCCTTAATTTTGATCCGTGCATCGTTGGTTGACAGGTCTGGGACATCTACAAAAGCCGAGCCATCATTTGGCGTAGCTTCCAGTAAGGTGTACGGATAAGTAAATCCTCCGTCCACAGAGAGCAGCACATCTACATACTGGCAGTTTACTCTTGGGTTGGTGGTGTTGGCGACATCCCAGGTCACTTCCCGGTACTCGCCACCGGTCCAACTCAGTCCTGTCTCATTGCCTGTAAGTACTACAAATGGGCCGGCTGTTTCGTCTGACCGGAATGCCACAGGCTGCCATACAGCAGATCCATGATTGATGTTGTTGTCGCGGACTACAAACTGGAAAGTCAAATCACGGCTATAGGTCGGCAATACTTCAGTATTATCAAAATCGTTGTTGATAATCTTGTCTATTCTGGGGAACACCCGGGTATTTCCATTTGCAGAAGGGGGGAAGGAACGGAAAAGCGGCGCATTGCCTACAGGTTCGCCTATAGGTGAAACCGGGCCGAGGTCAAATTGCTCCCAGATGTAAGTCAGGTTGTCTCCGTCTTCGTCTGTGGCAGTTGCACGGAGCTCAAAAGGGGTAGAAATGGGGATGAAAAACCCATCTTCATAGGGCATTTGTATTTCCGGTTCGTGGTTTTCAGTAATGGTTTCCGTACCGCAGGTGGCACCGGTACCCATTCTTGAATATCCAATGAGGTCTTCAAGGGAGCCTACATTATAATAAGGGTCACGGAAAGCGATATTCTGGTTGCCACAAGCACCAGCATAGGACATGATGGTGGTTCCGCTGCCTGGCTCGTAAGCGTTACCTGAGGACAATTGATCTAAGTTCCCGGGGCAATTGCTCCAGCTATGGCCTACAGAGAATTGGTGGCCGACTTCGTGAGCCAGGGTGCCCTGTGCAGTGAATACGAGGTTGCTGGAAGAAAAGCAGGTTACGGCCCTGCCTTTATTGAGGGTGCAAACGCCCCCACCGGCTACGCCACCAACATCCGTGCAGCCACCTGTAAAAATATGGCCAATGTCGTAGCTGTTAAGCCCAATCGCTCCATTCAGAAACCCGGCGATTTGCCCCAGAAGTACCAGGCCTTCATTAGCGTTTTGGAAGGGATCAGTACCCGGGTTAAGGTGGATCAGTTGGTCGTTATTGGGCACAAGCTCCATGCTGACTGAGCCTTCGGTTTGCAATACTTCATTCAACCGGTTGATGATGGTGGCATAGGCGCCAAGCACATCATCCATTGTGCCGCCCTGATTCTGAGCGAACTCACCGGTACAGGCCGCTGCCAGGCGGTAGGTCCGAAGCGGGAGGCTGGCACCGGAGAAGCTGCGGAAGGATAAAGCTTCCGGATTGCTGTTGCGGGGTTCTTCGCCAAAGTGTTCCTCGTGCATTTGATCATTAAACCCACAGGAAGCATCTGTAAAGGCATCAGGAGTTACATCCTTTTTGCTGTAGAAGGCATAATGCCGAACCTGCCCGGATGCATAAGGCTCAATGTAAAATCTGCCCTCCGGGGTTCTGATGCCAACTGTAAGCCCTTTGTTCGTGACCTCAAAACGGGCAGAAACAAAGGGATGGGTTTTACTTACGGCGGTGTAAGCTTTGATGTGAGGGTACTTTTCGGCCAGTTCAGGCGCCATGATCCGGGATTCCACCACCTCAAATGCCCCCACGGTGCCATCCGGAAGGGGCAGTTCCACTTCAGCCGGGTTATGCTGTGCAGCTGCGGTGAAGGAAAGAGGGGCATCAGCAACCTGTTGAACAAAGGACGCATAATCTAAAGCCAGCGTGCGGTATTGCTTTGCCGGGATCGCAACCTCAGCTCCCGGGGCGAGCAGGATGCCCTGTTCACTGACATCCGTCCATAAGCTGGACTGTGCGTTCAAAAAAGGGAATGCAAAAAAGCAAAGAAGAATCGTAAAAATGGGTTTCATACTTCTACAGTTATGCTGTCATGACCGATATCAAAACAAGGAGTGTAGCCTTGGAAGAAGTACCGGGCAACGATCAGCTGCCCGGTACATTTGGATTCATTTTATTGTACAGACACTTTTCTGCTAACCAGCCCTTTGTCCGTCTGAACGGTAAGCAGGTAAATGCCCTTTGGAAGGTGTTCAACATTTAGCGCAACGGTACCACTAATGCTTTGGTATGCCTGTTGAGCGATGGCTTGCCCCTGCAAATTGAACAATTGCAAGGCTACGGTGCCATCTACGGCCTGCCCAAATGCAACATTCAGAATATCCCGGGTAGGGTTCGGGAATACCTTAAGTGTTTCGTCCAGCCCTTGCTCAGAAGTGCTAACGACTGCACCCTCGTCAATCTGGATATTGAAAGTCTGGGTGGGAATCCATCCGCCTTCAGGGTTTTCCACAATGAAGGTGAACGCATCCGCTTCCGTATCGCTGCCATCGTGTACGTAGGTCAGGTTGAAGAGGTTGATGGTCTGCTGCGTGAATTCGTCACCTACACCCAGCAGGTCGCCACCGCGGAAAAGCTGGCCGTTTTCGGGCAGGGTAACAATTGTATACTCAATGTCCTGAGGCGTACTTTCGCTATCCTCAACTTCCAGTTCATTCACCGTGATGGTATTGCCACCACCGGGAGGCACCGCCAGCGCTTCATTTCGGATCAGGGTAGGTGAGGATGGCGTGATGGCTGCACAGAACTCCAGCCCCCATTTTTCCAGTGCGCCCCCACCTGTACCTTGCTGAAGGATTTCAATTTCCAGCGTCCATTCCCCAAACGTATCCTCTCCGTCAAAGGCAGAGAGCGGCTCATGCGGCTTCACCGGGATCGTCGTAATCGGTGGGCATGCAATTGGGTTTGGAGCTTCATCATCAAAGGAAGCCCGAAGCAATGGAGAGCCAAAGCAGGATTGGTCGAACAGGACCACGCGGGTACCAGCCGGGCTGATAACCGTTATCCGAAGTACATTTACCGTTTGATAAGGAATTTCCAGCTCATCGATATTGATATCACTAATGGTACCACTTTCGGTAACGAAAATCTTTGAAGACCGTACCCCGGGGTTATTGGAAAGGTTGACAGGCAGGTCTACCGGAAGATTGTTTTCACAGTCTACACTCGAAGTCCGGAAAGCAATTGGATCGAGGTACTCTCCCAGCCCGCAGTCATTCTCCGGGCGTATCCGCCAGAAGTAGAGTTGGTTCTGTTCGAAAAACCCTTCCGGTTGATAGGCCGCTTCGGTGACCCCGAACGCCTCTTCAAAGATCGTCCCTTCTTCAAACGTCGGGCTCGTTGCAATCTGAATATCATAGCGGTCGGCACTGGCTACATCAGCCCAGCTAAAATCTGTACTGAAAACGATACCAGATGCTCCATCAGCAGGCGTGAGCATTTCCAGCTCAGAATAATCACTGGATAAAGTGATCACCCGGATCTCCCGCAGGGAGGTATCCACACCAGGGATCATAGCCTGAACGAGAAGATCAAGCGTGTCTCTGCCCTGGTTGGGTGCGATATCAAGGTTCAGGAAGGTGGATGCACCTACGGCGAGTGTGTCCGAAGTAAAGGTGGCAGAAGAACCTGCAGGCAGTTCGCCCACAAGGCTCAGTGTCAATGTGGTGTCGAGTCCAAGAATTGCACTGGTACTGATTTCGATGCTCAATGCTTCGCTCGGCAGGCATACCAATGGGAAAGTAGCAGGTGCCACACTCATGGCGTAGTCCGGCTCGGTAGCCGCTTCAATCGTAAAGTCAAAATCATTAATGTCGAAGAAGATATTACCAGAGGCCTGTATACGGATACGGGCGTCTTCGGTGGCTACGTCTGGTACATCTACAAAAGCCGACCCATCGTTTGGCGTTGCTTCCAGGAGGGTGTACGGATAGGTGAAACCACCATCCACGGAGAGCAGCACATCTACATACTGGCAGTTGACGCGTGCGTTGGTGGTGTTGGCCACATCCCAGGTTACCTCGCGGTAGTCCCCACCCGTCCAGGTCATTCCGGTTTCATTGCCCGTCAGCACTACAAAAGGGCCGGCCGTTTCGTCCGCTTTGAATGCAACAGGTTGCCAAACGGCAGAACCATGGTTGACGTTGTTGTCGCGCACCACAAACTGGAAGGTCATATCCCGGCTGTAGGTGGGGAGTACCTCCGAAACATCATAGTTGTTGTTGATAATCTTATTGAGGCGAGGGAAAGTCCTGGTGTGACCGGACGGTGAAGGTGCGAAAGTCCGGAAAAGGGGCGCATTGCCAAAAGGCTCGCCAATTGGAGATACCGGGCCAAGGTCAAATTGCTCCCATACATAGGTGAGGTTGTCCCCGTCATCATCAGTAGCTGACGCGCTTAATCTAAACGGTGTGGAGATGGGAATAAAGAAACCATCTTCATAGTCCATCTGTATGACGGGCTCGTGGTTGTCCGTAATGGTTTCTGTTCCACAGCTGGATCCGGTGCCTACCCGTGAAAAACCAATGAAGTCTTCCAGAGAGCCGATGTTGTAGTAGTCGTCGTTATTGGTGACAATATTCTGGTTGCCACAAGAGCCGGCGTAAGACATGATGGTGCTACCGCTGCCGGGCTCGTAGGCGTTCGAGCTGGACAACTGCTCCAGAATCCCCGGGCAGTTATTCCAACTGTGGCCAGCGGAAAACTGATGGCCAACCTCGTGCGTAACGATCCGGTCCACAATGGCTACAACGTTGCTAAAGGAAAAACAGGTTACACCCCGTCCTTTGCCGGGAGTACATACTGCGCCACTCACTACGCCGCCTACGTCTGTACAGCCACCGGTAAAAATATGCCCGATATCAAAGTTGTTTAACCCAACTGCGCCATTGAGAAAATCCTGATTCTGGCCAAGCAGAGCGCCTCCCATGTTCGCATTATTGAAAGGGTCTGTGCCGGGATCAAGGTGGATCAACTCATCGTTCTCGGGAATAAGCTCCATGGTAACAGAGACTTCCGACTGAAAGACCTCATTCATCCGGTTGAGGGCCACAGCATAGGCACTCATGACATCATCCATGGTGCCGCCCTGTCCTTGTGCAAATTCTCCTGTACAGACCAGGGCCATGCGGTAGGTGCGTAAAGGGAGTGCCGCACCAGCTGTACTGCGGAAGGACAGTTCTTCTGATTCCCGGGTGCGCTCCTGATGGATTTCGGCCAGCATCTCTTCAGCATGATTGTCAAAGCCACACTTAAGTTCGGGCGTTTCTTCCAGGTGTTGATCGCGTTTGTAATAACTGATGAAGTAACGGCTCTGGTGAGAAGCATAAGGCTCTACATGTACGCGGCCTTCCGGTGTGTTGATCCCGGCGCTGATCCCTTTGGTCGTTACCTCAAAGCGTGCCGTAACGAGCGGGCGGTCCTTGCTGATGGCGGTGTAGGCCTTAATGTAAGGATATTTTGCAGCCAGCTCCGGCGCCATGATTCTTGACTCTACCACTTCAAACGTCTCGATCGTGCCATCCGGGAGCGGCAGCTCGATTTCAGCAGGGGCACTTTGGGCCGCTGCGGTGAATGCAAGCGGCGCATTGGCAATCTGTTGAATAAAAGGTTCATATTCCAGTGCCAGTGTGCGGTATTGGGTTGCACTGATCGCAACCTCAGACTCCATAGGGAGCATGATGCGTTGTTCACTAACATCTGTCCATAAACTGGACTGCGCCCCCGCAAAGCTGAGGACGAATAAACTAAGGAGAAAAGTAAAAAGTGATTTCATAATTCTACAGTTGTTCTGTAATGACCTTGATCCATAAATTCAGGGCCCGGCCTGATGATATAATTGCTGCACGTTGTCCGGCGCAGCTTCGTCTTACTTTCAGTGGGTTGTTTTAAGGGCTGCTTCAAAAGGAGGCGCCCTGTGCGCCGGGCTCAGCTGAGTACAGCACATTGGAAAACTTCTGGTTTTGAGCAATAAAGTTTGGCAATCAGCGGGCTGCTTCCTAATGAATAGACACAAATTTACTAGTATTCACCTATTCCTGTAAAGAAGATACCAATATTGTTTGTCGGGATATGGCGCTCATTGGTAGAAAAGCGGCGTTTTCAGCCCTTTTCTTCCTCCAGTTCCACCCATTGGCCGCTCAGTGGGAAATGGATCAGGCAACGGACCCGGGGCACCCCAAGTACAGCCTGAATACCACGCATCGCCAGAAATGCCCAGCCGCCCATTTTGCGTTGCGCCACAGCACCTAGTTTTTTGCTGTCATTCTGGTCATGTCGAAGGTGCTGTATGATGATGGCCTCATCGGGCTTCAGTATTAAATGGTGCAGATAGTCCTGAAAAAGCCGCTCCTTGTAAAAGAAATGCAGTGGATACTGCCGGTAATGCTCCTGAGGTTGGAATTGCCGGTCCAGGCCCTTGTGCCATGCATTGGCTTGTTGCAACAGCGTACGTGCGGGCAGATGCTCCAGTTCGTACCGTTGGAGGAAACCCAGCGCGGTGTCCGTTCGGCGGGTGGTATCGTGATGGGCCTGATCCGCAAATAAAAAGGCGGTAACAGCGCGCAGTGCAGCCAGGCGGTCCTCTCCTTCGGATAAGGCCATGGGCGTAGCGTAGGCATAAGCGGGTAGCGGGTGTACGCGGGCGTCTTCCACCTGATCCTGTGGGAAGAGGTAGTCAAAATATGCATGCTTACCTGGTCCGGCAGGCGGGCTAAGGAAAGTTATGGCTTCAGCTGTAGCCGCCCCGGCTGGTTCAAAATTCCGTTCATAGGTGAAAATCTCTGCTTCGATATTGATAAATTCATCTGCCCAGCTCCATGGGGTTTCTACGTTGCCGGGCTCCAGTGTTGGGTGGGCTTCTTCTCCGGCATGCCAGGTCCGGTTAAGCCATTTGGCCGGGCTTTCCCGCGTGGGAAAAATAAGGTAGTCCCGGGCTCGGGTAATGCCCACGTAGAGTAGGCGGGCTTCCTCCGCCAGCGCCTGCTTTCGGGCTTTGGCACTGGCCGGGCTGCTTTGCAACTGCTCGTCCCAATAGGTATTTTTGTATTGTTTGTCGTAAGGGTTTACCCAGTACCGTAGCCACCGCCCGCCGAGTACATTATCCAGGTCAACGGTCTCGTTTTCAGAGAGGATATCAATGCCCCAGGGATCGGCTCTCAAATTATTCTCCAGGTCATGGCAGATAACGACCGGCCACTCCAGCCCTTTACTGCGGTGGTAAGTCAATACATTTACAGCATCGGGGCCTTCACCGGAACCCTGCAGGTCGTTCCCCTCTTTTTCCAGTGCATTAAGCCAAAGCAGGAAGCCGCCGGTAGAAGCAGCCGAGTGCATTCTGTTGCAGGCCGATTCGTACTGCAGCGCGTACTGCCGCAGGGCGTCTACATTGCTTAGCCGCTGACGGGGATTCCCCCAGCGGGCAATCGTACGCCTGACCTGCAGCCGTTCCATCAGCAAATCCAGGGTTTCTGCGCTGGATAACTCCAGGGTGTTTTTGCGTAAGCCTCTTAATTGCTTAATAATCCGGGCCTCCGACTCCCAGGGTTGGAGCCCTTTCTCCCGGGCTTCCCGGGCCGCAACGTAACTCAGCCGGCTCTCCACGATCGCTTCCAGGTCATGGCTGCCATAAAGCATTAATATTTCCGCTGCCGATAAGTCATCGTAGGGATTGATCAGGTATTTCAGACAGGCCAGGATATAACGGGCTTCGGCGGTACGTAGCAGCCCGGCTCTGGAAATCGCTGCTTTGAGCCCAGCCTTGTGCAGGGCTTCTGCCATGGCCTGGCAATTCTTGTTGGACCTGCAGAGAATGGCTACATCGCCCGGGCGTACCCGCCGGGGCGGTCCACCTGATTTAGGTTCGGTATAATGTCCTTTGTCCAGCCACTGCCGCAGCGTATCCGCCAGGCAGTTTTCCATCCAGGGGCGGCCAGGGGCACGTTTGCCTTCGTCTTGCATAAAATGCCAGTGGATCAGCGGATAGCCCAGTTCGGCAGGTTCCGGGCCGTTGTTTTTGCAATCCGGGTTGTGCGTGCCATCCCGGCAGCGTTTGGCTTTCAGGGCGACCTGTTCCTGAGGGAGGTCAGGGAAGGCTTTGGTGAACAGGGCGTTGGTGGTATTGACAATCCATTCGCGGGAGCGCCAGGAGAACTCCTGAATGTCTTCGGGGTCAATCCCCCCTTGCTGCTGAATGATGGCTTGCATCAGCTCCGGGTCTGCACCCCGGAAGCCATAGATCGACTGTTTGGGGTCACCCACCCATACCGAGTAGCGGGCAATACGGGAAAGCTTCAGAAATATTTCGAGCTGAATGGGGCTGGTATCCTGGAACTCATCGACCATCAAAAGGTCAATCTCCGCTTTCAGGACTTCTTTGATAGTGGGCTGGTCCAGGAGTTGATTGACCAGTGTTTCCATGTCCGTATAGTCGATGAGCCCCCGTTTTTTCTTGTATCGGTCAAACTCCTCAATAGCAGCCTGCGCCAGGTCAAAAAGGAGGTAAGTGAAGTCCTGTATATCGCGGTGGAAATCCGGGTGCTGATAGTGCTGGTAAGCAAATTCGAGAAGGTCTTCAGCATCCTCCCGGCTTTTGGCGCCCACACTGAGCTTTGATATTTTGGCCCACTCGTGCCAAAACAGGTGCCCTCGGTTTTCTAAATCACGTTGCATGCTCCTGAGGGTACTTACAGCGCCCTGGGTTTTCTTGGTATGGTCCTCGTTGTGCTCCAGCCTGGAAATGGTGGCCTGCAGCAAGGTGCGCAACCGGGTTTCATAGCTTTCGCCCGGCAGCGGTTTGGCGTCGCCAAGCAGTGCAAGGAAAGTCTGTACAGATTTGACCTTACTATCCGATACTACTTTCGATGGGAAGTTATTGGAGCGGATGATCTCCGTGAGCTGTTTGAGTACATGACGCCAGTCGCTGTAGCTTTGGGCCGTCAGGCCGAGCCGTTCGCTCAGGGCTTCCATCTGGTCTACCCGCTCCTCCGTTAGTACTGTTGCCAGGGATTGATTGAAAAGCTGCTGCTGGTCCTCATCGGCGATGATATCCACCTGTGGAGAAACGCCCGCTTCAAAGGCAAAGCGTTGCAGCAATCGCACCCCCAGGCTGTGGACGGTCCCGATCATGGCGTTGCTCAGTTGATCAGCTTCGGCAGTCCGCCCCCTGGACAGCAGGCTGACGCGCACCCGCTCCTGCAGCTCTGCGGCGGCCTTATTGGTGAACGTCGTAGCGATAATGCCACTGGCGCGAACCTCTTTTTCCAGAAGTGCAGTCATTTCCTGGGTGAGTCGATAGGTCTTGCCGCTGCCTGCGCCGGCGGAGATAATGCGTAAATTCATAAAAATTCGTTTGCCTGCTGCTTTATGCCTGGACGGGATCAAGATAGTACGATCGGAGAGAAATAAAAAACCGGGCAGGAAAACATCGTGATTTCCTGCCCGGTAGGTTGGTGAGAGGACTGTTAATTAGTTGCCGGGGTCGGCGTCACCGTTGATGTCTCCCATCTTTATCCCAATAAAATCCGCATCCATAACACCGGTTGAAGGCAATTCGTTGATGTTAATGTCGGTTGGGAAGGCTTCCAGCCACGGGTTCTGAGGGTCAGGGAAACCATAGCCCGCTGTTACGAATTTCCAGCTTCAGGGTACTTACCTGTCCAAGGATGGCGCGCCGTATGCCAATCATGTCGAGTATGGTGATCGAGCTGGTATTGTTGACATCTGCAGCCAGGTAATCATACGGGTCATCAAAGGGCTGAACGCCCAGTATATGTTGATTGATAAGAATAAGGTCAAAAGTAGACACGCCGTTGAAAGGGGCTTCATCCAAGGTGACCGTAACCGTGTAAGGTAGTCCGGCTTCGAGGTGGATAAAGCCAAACTCCCCGTTGTTATCCGTTAGGGTGCTGCCGTTTGCACTGCCGCTAAGGGTTACGACTGCACCTACGATGGGGTCGCCGGTCTTCGTACGGACCTGTCCCCGAATTAAGCCTTAGATGACAATCGGGACACTCACCCGGGCCAGGCCGTAGTGGTCAGGCCGTGCGGTATCTTCCAGCTGGCCGCCGATCAGGAAGGTATTCTCATCTAACACCAGGGCAGTACGAATACGCTGGGTTTCAAAGCCTTCCTCATCGAGCGTCTCCAGAAGCAGGCCGTTATTCTCGAGCAGGACCATCTGCGGGATAGGCGTATTCCCGATGGAGTCTACGGGGCCAACAGTTAGAATGCTCTCATTAGCGAGCAGCCCGACAAAGGCGGGGGCGCCCTCATCATCCTCGGTAGCTGAGCTAAAAAATCCGGGCAGGTCGAAGGCAGGGTCAAGCTGACCATTCGGCAGCAGCCGCGTCAGGCAGGAATCCTGTCCAATTGCAAACTGCCCGGCAAGCAGTAATGCGCCATCGGGCTGTTCTGCAAAGCTGAGCTGGCAATCACCGGTACAGACCAGGTTAGCCGGTGCGTTGAAAGCAGGATCGGGCTGCAGGCCAGCAGTGAGCTGTAACAAGGTAGAGGCTGGCCCTCCGTCCAGGCTAATATTTTCCCCGGCAATCAGAATGCGGCCGTCTGCCCGCCGGAACAGCCCACCGGCTTCCCCACTGATTCGGTCGGAAAAGGCTTCATTAAGCGTGCCATTAAAGTTATACAGGGCAAAGTTTTGTGCGACGATACCGGGATCAAATACGGTGAAGTCGCCACCGGTCAGGATCTGCCCGCCGGGCAGCGGCACGATGTGCAGAATGTCGCCCAGAGGGAGAGGGCTAATGGTGAAGGCCGGGTCGATAGCACCGTTCGGCGTAAGCCGGAGCAGGGGGGATTGCCCCATATTATTACCCGTTGCATTATTGGTGCCACCCAGCATCATGCGCCCTTCTGTGTCGACTGCTACCGTATTGATGGTGTTTCGGTAGCTGATATTTGGGCTGTTAAAAGCAGGGTCCATGCTGCCGTCACTCAGCATCAGGCGGGCGACGTTGACGCTGTGCAGGTCTCCGACCATCGCAAAATCGCCGCCTATGCAAACACGGTTATCATCGTAGCGGGCGATGGAGTTGATGCGGCCAGGGCGCTCAAGCATGGCGTCAAAAGCGAGGTCCGGAATGCCCTGTTCATCAAAATGGGCCAGCCCCAGCGTTGGCTGCCCGTTGAATGCGCTGAAGTTTCCACCGATAACGTAGCTGCCATCCTGATAAAAGGCTAACTGACGGATGACGCCATCTGCACCAGCCCCAAAACTATAGTAATCTAAGCCTGCGTTGGGTACATACCGGTGCACGGCGTTGGTATTGTTGAACTCACCGGCCACCATGATGTCGCCATCTGGAGAAAGCGCCAGCGCCATAGGAATGCCGAAGATGTCGCTCCAGTTGTTGATGCTGCCATCCACATTCAGTACCACCACCGCGTACCGGACCAGGAAGGTGCTTGAGGTGAGTATTATGCGCCCCAGATTGTCCAGGGCAATGTCCCGGATAGAGGTCATGAAGTTGTTGACACCGGGCAGATCAGACGAGAAGGTGAAGTTGCTAACAGGCTGTCCGTTGTACGTCCGGTAGCTGATGTACCCTTCCGGCCCGTTGGGGCCACCGAGAATCGTACCGCCTATGGCAAAGCGCCCGTTCACCTGCGTGATCAGGTCACTCACGAAAATGGTGGTGCCGGGATTGAGCGGGATGATCTGGTTCAGGCTGCCATTCGTATTTAGTCGCACCAGGCCTTGTGCCTGCATGCCATCGAAAATGGTAAAGGCACCTCCCACGAGAATCGTACCGTTAAACTCTACTTCAATATCGTTGATGGTGCCAGCCGGCATGGTGCCGGCCTGAAAGCTCAGGTCCTGGCTACCGTCAGTATTTAGCCTTAGAATATGGAGCTCATCTGTATTGGAGTCTGTGTAGGAGCCGCCGATGATGACTTTGCCGTCCGGTTGAATCGCCAGTGCTGTAACTGAGAAAGGGATACTGGATTGAAAGGACTGGTCCAGTGTGCCATCCGGATTAAAACGGGCCACGCTTGACTCTTCAATCCGGTTGGCCATAGTAAAGGAGCCGGCAGCAATAAACTTGCCATCGGGGAGAAGCCGGAGCTTCTCTACATCACCGGGCCGTGTGATCAGAGGAGAAAAATCAGGATCAATTGATTGTGCTGCAGCTGAAAATTGCAGCAGCACGCCGGCGAGAGCCAGGCAGAGGATTCGATGTACCATTGGGATTATGTTTGTTGTTCACAATTACTCATTTATCCCCAAAGGGGCAAATGACAGGCTTGGCAGGCAACCAACAGCTGCTTACCGGAATGGGGGGAGGTGTTTTTCGAATCCGATTCTCAAAAAAGGTGTGCTGAGGCAGTAGTAAACGGTGAACTAGTTAACCGTTATTGTAGAGGAAATTTGTCCTTGAGGACCTAAAAGTACGAAAACTATGGATTTCATGCTCACTCTGAGGGTTAAAACTTGTTGCGCCACATCATGCTTTCAACGGGCTTTTCAGTGCGTTCTGTGTACTTGGCGTTTTCTTTCTTGTTGTAATAGTTCTGAATAGTACCTTCCACCTGAAAGTAAATCAGTTGCCCGATAGGCATGCCCGCATAGACCCTGACGGGATGGGTGCAGGAAATCTCAAGCGTCCAGGTATTGCAAAAGCCAACATCGCCTTTTCCTGCCGTAGCATGAATATCAATGCCGAGGCGGCCCACACTAGACTTACCTTCCAGGAAAGGTACCGAGTTGTGTGTCTCGGTATACTCTTCGGTTACGCCCAGGTACAGCGTATTGGGGTGGAGGACAAAGCCGGTTTCCGGTATCTCCAGGTACTCGATCCGGTTGTGCCGCCTTGCATCGAGGATATGATCTTTGTAAATGGCCAGCGTTTTGCCCAGGTGCACATCATAGGAATTGGTGCCCAGGCAATCAGGGCGAAAGGGTTCAATGACAATCTCTCCCTGCTCAATGCTTTCCAGAATACGGGTATCAGATAAGATCATAGCCTGCGGTAGTCTCAATGGTTAGCCCGCTAAGGTATTGGAAATTTCCGTTAATAAGCTGCGGTTGTACCTGATTTATTGAGCGGGGAAGTTAAAATCCTTATACATAAAAAAAATCCCAATTTATGCAATTTAGGGGAGGGCTGGCTGCGTTACTGTACCTCGAAACATGACTTCCTGGAAAACCTATTCGCGTTTTCTTTTCGAACACCCAAAATTTGACGATGCTATGAAAAAGGCAGTTTTGCTTTTTGTCCTGTTTGCAGTGAGTCTGCAGTTGACCGCTCAGGTTATTCCTTACCAGGAGCTGTCCCGCCCGGAACAAAAGCCTGGCACAGACCTGAAAATTTACTTCGAAACGCCCCACGACCGGATTGTCGTAAGGGATGGCTACATTTCTCATCAGTCTAAAAATTATCATCAAAGTTCACCTGGGGGCTATAGTACTCAGCCCGTGCAATACAGCGCTCAAACCGTGCTTGAGGGTATACCCCTGAATGGTAATCAGTTGCTGGCCCTCAAAGATCGGATCAAAAACGCTGGGTTGCTCAGTTTGAATGGCAATGCCTTCGGTGCCCCCGCCCATCAAAGCGGAGAGGATCACATTATCCGGGTGGAAGTGGACGGGCAGAAGCGCAACTTGATTTACCGCCGCAATGCCAGTTTTCCTAATGCGCCCGGCCCATTCAATCAGGTCAGCGAGTACCTCTGGTGGTTGGTGACGGAAGTGGAACAATAAAATCGGTTTATCGTGGTAACTGGCCGAAGAGCTCAGGCAATTGCGCTTCAGTCGGTTTATTATTGGGTGTAAAGCCCGTATGTCCTTCGCCACCCAGGGTAGGGTAGCTCGGGTATTTCCACCAAAGTACGCCCCGGCACCAGTCAGTAGACCTGGCGAGCGCTTGTGTGACGATATGGTAGCACCGGAGCTGGGCTGAACCTGAGTAAGCTTCGCCTGCTCCGTCAAGGTGGGGCTGCAGCCAGGGGGTTGTGGTGCTGGTAAAACCGATTTCTGTAAGGACTAAAGGACGCCCGAAGGCTTTGGAAACCGCCCGAGCCTTCTGAAGTACTTCCTCGAATCGTTTAGACAATTCAGCCTCTGATGGGGTTTGGGCTTCACTCAGCGGGTAGTAACAATTCAACCCGATGAGGTCGAGCTCATCCCAGAACGTCAGCCTTTCAAACTCAGGGCCCCAGTTAGCGGCATAGGTCAGCCGGCCGCTGTAAACCGCCCGGACGGTTTTGATGACCTCCCGCCAGGCATCCGGCCGGCCGATCGTAGCCTGCGCGAATTCCACGCCGATGCAAAAAACATCAGCGTCATAAAGCTCCGCCATTAGGGCATAGTGCACAATCCAGCGAGTATAGTGCCGGAAGAAAGCCTCCCAGTCCGCTTCGCTGTCCATTTGAACATCGCCGGGCCAGTGGCCACCACCCATCCATATTTGTGGCTTTAGGACGGTCTGCAACCCCAGTTGACGGGCGTAGACAAGGTCGCGGATGACACTTTCATCGTTTTCAGTACCCGCCCGACTCATGATTGACAGGGGCTGAGGCTCGTTGGGGGAGCGCATGTAGGAGTAGGGAACGATGGCTACGGCATTGGCACCCAGATTGGACTGCTTCTCCAGCATCCCGGCGGCGAGCTTAGAGCCGTAGCCGTTGTAAATGGCATAACCCTCGTGCGCGAAGTTGAAGCCTTTCAGATAGGGAGATGTGCTGGTTTCAAGAGGTCTGGGCATAATTGCGCTTTCCAAAAGATAGTTCTGCCACTGACGCTCCATGGAAAGCAGTGTAGCCGTCTCGGGCTGCCAATTGGCATACCTTTCCAGAAAAGTGTCTTTCCCCCATTGCTGCAAAAGGAAGTCGCAAAAGGCTGCTGCAGCAAGCTGCCTGAGAAAGGGCGACTGATATTCGTTGGCCCAGAATGCCTCCAGTTCGGTGAGCGCAGGCAATAGCCCGGTATGCCCTAAACGGCGCTTCCAGTAAATTACGCCCTGTTGCTGCCAGTTTGGGTTAAAGGTAAGCGCAAGCCCCGCTTCAAGTATCGGGGATTGAGGCGCGCCCAGTAATTCCCGGAGCAGGTATTGATTTTGAGGCCCCAGCCAATAGGTCGCGAAAACGGGATCCGCTATGGCATCTATCCGGTTAGACTCAATGCTGACTTGCAAAGGGGAAGAGTTGTTCAAAGCCATCCCTTTGGCTTCCATGCCGGGGAAGCCATGAATAGGGATGAGAGCCCCACGCCAACTTGTTTCACAAAAAGCCAGAACAGCGGCTGCCTGTTGGTCGCAGGCTGTTACAAACGGCCGGAAACTTGCAATATCCGTACGGTCTCCATGCCAGTGGTATTCAAAACAAGTAGCAGAAGGAGGTGTCCAATTCGTTGAAGCGGCATGAAACTGCTGTTCAGCCACCGGTGTCCAGTCTTTGGGGTGGTATTTCCCACACTTTATGCGGTAAGGGCCCTGGTAAACCTCATACTGCCAGCCTCCCCAACCAAAAGCTGAAAAGCCTTCCCTGATTCGGTGGGCCAGGGCCTCCCTAAGCCGACTTTCATCATTTGCAGTAGCCATGAATAGCGGAAATGCCGGGGCACGGGGGTTGGGGTAAAAAGAGAGGAACGCTACAGCGTTTTCCGGAATAGCCTGTCCGTTGAGGAGTATGGATAGAGGCTGAAAGCGGATAGCGGGGTGGAGCAGTGTGTTACAAATCCAGGGGTTGTTTTCCGGGGTGCCGATCAGAAAAAGGCTGCCCTTCAGGTCTTTCGGTTTGGCCTGTTCCGCACTTATCATTTGGACTTCAAGGGGGGCGAGTGCTTTGGAAAGCGCAGTTATAACGGAGTCCATGGAAGCCGGGTAAACGACCGTGATCGATTTGGACTGCCAGAAATGCTGCCTCAGGGTATCGAGGTGCGGAAGGTCGGAAACAGAAGCTTTTGCTGCCACGTGTTTAGGATCGGAGCACTGAAAGCTCAGGGCCACAATAAGACTGAAGGAAGCCAGGGCGCTGAGTCGTCTCATGGGGTGGTGGCGTTAGCCGGGCTGACCTCCCATATGATCAGGCTCCGGTCATCGCTGGCAGAAATCAGGTGATTTTTATAAGGCGTCCAGAAAAGCCGGTTGACAGAATTGAGGTGGCCCTTGTCCCGTATGGTTTCCAGCACTTTGAGCAGTTCAAAAGATTTGGCGTCCCATATTTTCAGGGTCTTATCCCGGCTGCCGGTTGCGAACCAGCGCCCACAGGGGCTAAATACGATGCTGTTGATTGTAAACCAGTGGGCAGGCTTTTCGTCCACACACTGAGGCGCACCATTTAACTGCCAGATCTTAAGGTGTGCATCACGGCCACCGCTGAACAGATATGCGCCATCAGGCCGGTAAGCTAGTGAAAAGACAGAGTTGCTGTGGGCATCTTTGATGTGGTGGCGGATGGTAAGGGTTTGGGCATCCAAAAGATAAATACTATTGTCACTGGACCCTACTGCAATTTCTTTTTGATCCGGGGATACGGCAAGGCTCCTGAGGCTCTGATTGGAGAGTTGTAAGCTTTCGATGGCCTTGCCCGTTGCCCGGTCCCATTTGGTAAGCATACCCTGTCCGCCTGCGGTGAGGATGTAGTCCCCCAGGGCTTCGATGGCGAAAACGCCCTTTTGGTGGTGAGCGATATTTCGGGTTTTCTCCGGGTTTTCAAGGTCTACCCAATGTACCCCGCCATTCATATTGCCTGCAATCATCATGTTACGTTCCGGGAGGTGGAGAATGGAGAAGACCTGTGTTTCCACCTTTGCGATAAGTCTGCCATTTTCCGGCTCGTCTAAATTCCAGCGCACGATCCATCCATCGCCGGCTCCGGAGAGGAAAGTATTCGGCGCCTGGTCTTCGCCAAGGGCAAAAACAGAGGCATTATGGCCGGTGAGTTGAGCGATTTTTGCAACTTTAAGACGAGGCATAGATCAGCTTGGTTTTGAATGAAAAAACAGAATACGTTCTTTTTTTGTTGCTGTAAAATTGATAAAGCACAGTTTATTAAGACATGCCCCTAAGTTTGCATCACGCTATTGAGCCGGTTGGTGAGATCGGCATTTGGGATATCGAAGAACCCGAGGATTGGTTTCTGAGGCGTCTTGATTTGAAGGCTCCGGAAGCTGCACAATTCCACAAGTTGAAAGGGCGCAGAAGGCTGGAATGGCTTGCCGCCCGGCAGTTGGTCCATCAGATGTCGGGCAGATCGGAGCGGGCATTATTCCAAAAAGATGAATACGGTAAGCCTTATTTGGAAGATTCTCCTTTTCAAATCTCGATCAGCCATTCTCATGATAAAGCTGCTGCCATAGCAGCACCAGAGATTGTTGGGATAGATATACAATATTGGGTGCCAAAAATAGAACGCCTGGCCAAGCGTTTTCTAAATGCTTTAGAATTAGCACAACTGGCCAATAACCCAGCGGAGCGCTTGTTTCAATTACACGTACTCTGGGGGGCTAAGGAGTCATTGTACAAAGCTTATGGGCGGCGACAGCTTGACTTTTGTCAGCATATGGCGGTTGAGGCTATAGATTGTGCAGGCTGGGAGGGAAAGGTAAGAGGGCAGGTCAGCAAAGCGGCCTATCAGCAGCATTTTACTATTACTTATCGGTCAGTTGGTCCGTATATTCTGGTATTCGCTATCGCTGAATCATGAATTAGTTAGGCGCTACCTGATGGAGGAATGAGCTTGGAGTAATACCGGGAAGTAGCTATAATTCGCATATAATTTAAAACCAATAGCTTAACAATAGTCTTCGCTCTTGTCTCTGAGTTCCAGGCCCGTAAAGGAGCCCTTAGACTATGTTCGGATTTCACCTTTTGGGCTGCATTTGCCAAATTTTACCCTGCACTTCGTTGCTCTTCAGTCGCTTAGCTTTGGCTAGGCTCCTTTATCGCGTCTTGTTCAGAATAAAATTTGACTGCATTCGCTCCAAAAGCGAAATCCGAACATAGTCCTAATGTACTATCGTTGATGCTATGCTATAGCCCCTTCTACTGATGGAAAAGCTAAGGACTTGGAAAAACTTGTATTTTTACGTACATTTATTAGAGATGCTATGTTAACATCCAAGCAGTTCTTTGAAAAAATTGTAGATTAGCACTACCGAAGGAGGTCATTCTTTCGAGAGTGATCATCCAGTG
>PR_CR_10_Liq_2_inCRDRAFT_1000011_pt1 | contig 66817 bp, 47 predicted proteins | sample PRCRCaboRojoPR_FD_10245 | JGI IMG/M metagenome (IMG submission 10245) | reverse complement strand
AACCTGACGGCCAGCACCGGCGGCAGCGCCGTGCACACGGTCAACGTGGAAGACTTTGCCTTCAGCCCGCAGAGTATCACCATTGCTGCGGGGGACATCGTGGAATGGGTATGGACCGGCTCGGTGGCCCATACAGCGACCTCAGATGCCACGTCCGGCCCGGACAGCTGGGACAGCGGCTTGCTGGGGCAGGGCGCCGTATACCAGTCGCCGGCACTGAGCGCCGGGGTGCACCCTTACTACTGCATCCCGCACGGCGGCCCCGGCGGGCAGGGCATGGCGGGCACCATCACGGTGCAGGCGGACTGCACGAACGGGCAGGTGCAGGCGAACCTGAGCTTCAGCGCCAGCGGCACGGGCGTGGACGGCTATGAGGTGCTGGTGGACGGGGCCCTGGCGGGCACCTTCGCCTACGATGGCAGCGGGCAGAACAGTACCTCGGTGCCAGTGCCCGGCGACGGCGGCACGCATACGATAACGGTGCGGGATGTAGCCGACAACAGCTGCAGCGCCTCCACCACATTGACCACACCGGACTGCAATGCGCCAACCTGCCAGCTGAGCCTCTCGGCGGAAGAGACGGGCGGCTGTAACAATGGGGATATCACCGCCACGCTGACGGTATCAGACGCAGGGGGCAGCGCCCTGGGCTTTGAGGTGCAGGTAGACGGCGCCAGCGCAGGCACGTTCAGCTACAGCGGGAGTGGCACAACTACAGTACAAATACCAATAGCCGGCGACGGGCAGCCTCATGATATCCAGATTACGGATTTGGAAGACGGCGCCTGTGTGGCATCGGCCAGCCTAACGACAACCGACTGCACCATCCCTTGTGCTATAACGAACCTGACGGCCAGCACCGGCGGCAGCGCCGTGCACACGGTCAACGTGGAAGACTTTGCCTTCAGCCCGCAGAGCATCACCATTGCTGCGGGCGACATCGTGGAATGGGTGTGGACCGGCTCTGTTGCCCATACAGCGACCTCAGATGCCACGTCCGGCCCGGACAGCTGGGACAGCGGCTTGCTGGGGCAGGGCGCCGTATACCAGTCGCCGGCACTGAGCGCCGGAGTGCACTCGTATTACTGTATCCCGCACGGCGGCCCCGGCGGGCAGGGCATGGCGGGCACCATCACGGTGCAGGCGGACTGCACGAACGGGCAGGTGCAGGCGAACCTGAGCTTCAGCGCCAGCGGCACGGGCGTGGACGGCTATGAGGTGCTGGTGGACGGGGCCCTGGCGGGCACCTTCGCCTACGATGGCAGCGGGCAGAACAGTACCTCGGTGCCAGTGCCCGGCGACGGCGGCACGCATACGATAACGGTGCGGGATGTAGCCGACAACAGCTGCAGCGCCTCCACCACATTGACCACACCGGACTGCAATGCGCCAACCTGCCAGCTGAGCCTCTCGGCGGAAGAGACGGGCGGCTGTAACAATGGGGATATCACCGCCACGCTGACGGTATCAGACGCAGGGGGCAGCGCCCTGGGCTTTGAGGTGCAGGTAGACGGCGCCAGCGCAGGCACGTTCAGCTACAGCGGGAGTGGCACAACTACAGTACAAATACCAATAGCCGGCGACGGGCAGCCTCATGATATCCAGATTACGGACCTGGAAGACGGCGCCTGTATGGCAGCGGCCAGCCTGACGACGACCGACTGCACCATCCCCTGTGAAATTAATGATTTAATACTCAATACTTCTGGCAACCCGGTAGTTCACACTGTTGAAGTGCAAGACTTTGAGTTTACTCCTCAGCAGGTGACCGTTGCTCCCGGAGATACTATTCGCTTCCTGTGGACAGGGGCTATTCCGCATACCACGACTTCAGATGCCACATCCGGGTCGGACAGCTGGGACAGCGGATTATTGGGGCAGGGCGCTGTTTATGACGTTGTTCTGGAGACTTTAGGCGAGCATCCATATTATTGCGTCCCCCACGGGGCACCGGGAGGCATTGGAATGGCAGGTAACATTACCGTAGAGCCGCCCTGCAATGAGGGGCAGGTCAATCTGCTGGCGACTTTCATTATCATGGGAGGGGGTAATGTTTACAATGTTTTGCTGGACGACACAGCGCTTCCGGCAGGTCCATTCCCTTACGTATCTGGCTCAGCCCAATCTGTACAAGTAGCTGTGCCGGGTGATGGTTTGGAGCACACCTTGCTCGTTCAGGATGAACAATCTGCCGGATGTGAAGCAACATTCACTTTCACAGCTCCCGAATGCAATACCACTGAGCCCTGCGGACTTACTCTGGCAGCCGAGGTGACCGAAGATTGCGATGCCAGCAATCAGGTATCCGTAGACATGACCATTGGTCACACCGGGACTACGGGAAATAGTTTTCAATTACTGGTTGATGGTATTACTCATCCTGACAGCCCGTTCAGCTATGCACAAGGGGGCGTCACACAGCTGTCTATCCTGCTTGCAGGTAATGGAATGATGCGTAATTTTGAGGTGGTGGATTCAGATAGCCTTGACTGTTCGGCAACCACTACTTTGGAGGTGCCCCAGTGTGGCGCAATTTGTGAAATACAGCAACTGTCCGTCAATAGCAGCGGCGCAGCCAATCATCAGATTTTGGTGGAAGATTTTGAATTTCAACCTGCTGTTTTGACTGTAGCGCCCGGAGATACGATTACGTTCGTCTGGACTGGCAGCATTCCTCACACCACCACCTCGGATGCCACGAGTGGCCCGGATAGCTGGGACAGCGGATTGCTGGGACAAGGGGCCACTTATCAGCTGGTTTTGAATGAAGAAGGAAGTTACCCCTACTACTGCATTCCGCATGGTGGGCCGGGAGGAATCGGTATGGCTGGAACCATTCATATTGAGGACCCTTGCAACGCTGGTCAGGGCACCCTTGGGGTCAGTTTTGAAACCACTAACGGCAGTGCGCTTGGCTATCAGGTATTTGTAGACGGGAATTTGGTAGCCGGTCCTATTGCCTATGATGACCCGATGGGATTCAATACGACCTCAATTACTATTCCTGGTGACAGCTTGTTGCATACCCTGACTGTTCAGGACCTGGAGGTCGGCTTTTGCGCTGCGAGTACCACTTTTACAGCCCCGCTTTGTGAGGTGCCCTGTGCAATTTTGAATTTGGAGGCCAACGTTGGTTCAGGCATTGCCCATATCATTGAAGTTAGAGACTTTGATTTCTTTCCGGCACTTACTTCTGTTAGGGTAGGAGAGACCATACGGTTTAACTGGACGGGTGCAATCCCCCATACTACTACTTCTGATGCCAGCAACGGGCCGGATAGCTGGGACAGCGGATTGCTTGAGCAAGGGGACTCCTTTGAAGTCAATATTCAGGAGCCGGGCGAACATCCTTATTACTGTATTCCGCACGGCGGACCGGGAGGGATTGGCATGGCAGGCATGATCGTTGCGGATCCGGATTGCATGGAAGACAGCGTTCAGGTGGCCGTAATGTTTGACGTCACCAATGGCAGTGCTCAAGGCTACAACCTGTTTATTGACGGTCAATTAAATGAAGGGGCCCCCTTCTCCTACGCTAACCCGATGGGAACCAACATGGTATTTGTCAACCTTCCGGGAGACGGTCAGCAGCATTTTATCACGGTGCAGGATTTGGAGGTTGGATTCTGTGCAGCGACCACCTCAGTTATGGTGCCGGACTGCAGTGCGCCTTGCAGCCTAGATAGCCTGAACGTCGAATTTCCAAGCCCGGCTCTTCATGAGGTGCTGGTGGAGGATTTTGAGTTTTTGCCCGCTCAACTGGATGTGTATACTGGTGATACGGTACGGTTTGTCTGGACGGGGAGTATCCCACATACCACCACTTCAGATGCTGCAAATGACCCGGATAGCTGGGACAGCGGATTGTTGGGGCAGGGTGCCCTCTTTGATGTGGTCCTGAATGAGCCCGGCAGCCATCCTTATTATTGTACGCCCCACGGTGGGCCGGGTGGTATTGGTATGGCGGGAGTGCTCACCGCATCGGCACCATGTGAGGGGGATAGTATCCTGACAACGATATACTTTTCTGATACCAATGCAGAGGGCCCCTTTGAGGTGAGCCTGGATGGTATTTTTTGGACTATAATTAACGGCTCGGGCAGTGCTGTTTATCTGCCTGGCGATGGGGAATCCCATGAACTTATTGTGCAGGATGCCAACGCCGTGGAGTGTGCAGATACCCTGACTTTCACCACCCCAATGTGTGATACAGACGAGCCGGTATTTTGTGGTCTTAGCCTGGTGCTTGATCAAATTAGCGGCTGTGAAGATGGAATGGTCGGCTTTGATCTGGACCTTTCTGTTATGCACACGGGGAATACCGGCTACAACCTTTTTGTTGATGGCATACTCCAAACCGGATCGCCATTCAGTTACAACGATCTGCCTGCAATGCTTACTTTAGAAGGTGACGGGCTTCCGCATGAAATCATTGTTGCAGATGCAGATAGTACTGCATGCGCCGATACTGTAACTGTAGTAACACCGGATTGCAGTCAGGGGTGTCTGTTAAGCTTGGATAGCCTGGGGGTAGGCCCTGCGGTCGTTCATGTGGTGGAGGTGCGGGATTTTGATTTTCTGCCGGCAGAGCTGGAAGTGGCAGTTGGTGATGTAGTCCGGTTTGTCTGGACGGGGGTCGTTCCTCACACCGCTACAAGCGATGCCACTGCCGGACCTGATAGCTGGAACTCCGGCCTGTTGGGCGAAGGAGCCGTTTTTGAAGTGACCATTACCACTGCAGGGTCGCACCCCTATTATTGCATACCGCACGGTGGGCCGGGCGGTATTGGTATGGCTGGCTTGATCACGGCTGTGGAGCCCTGTGCAGATGGGATGCTCAACGCAAAGGTGCATTTCCAGTCTTCTAATACAGGGGCCGAAGGCTTTGATGTCCTGATCGATGGTATGCTGACAGCCGGCAGCCCTTACCCTTACGCGGCAGGGGGCAGCCAAATGGCAGGCATTGCTATACCTGCTGACGGACAGATTCACGAGGTGCAGGTACGGGATGCATTGGAGGCGGAATGTCAGTTCACTACAGAAGTGGAGATGCCGGATTGTTCGGACCCTTGCCTGGTTTATACTGCTGGTTTTAGTGCCGCACCAACCAACAACAGCCTTGAGGTAGCCTTTACCGACGAGACGGAGCTCAATGTCACTTCCTGGTCCTGGTCATTTGGGGACGGAACAAATAGTACCGCGCAAAACCCGGTGCATGTTTTTCCAATAGCAGCCACCTATACGGTTTGCCTGACGGTAATGGACAACAGTACCGGTTGCGTGGACATGCACTGTTCGGAGGTTGAAGTAAACAGCACGCTTTGCAATATTGATTTTGCCTTGTTTTCCAATGGGTTGTCTGTTACATTGGTGGATGCCACGCAAAGTACTGCGCCGGTGCAGGACTGGTCCTGGAACCTTGGCAACGGGACTACTATTTCCGGTCAGGACAGTATCACCTACACTTACGATAACCTGGGAACCTACACTATTTGCCTTGAAGTGTTAGCCGATGGGTGTAGTGGTGAACTATGCCAGGAAATTGACCTTACGGATCCCTGCCTGTTGTTTGCCCCTGGCTTTACCTACACGGTTAATCCGGACAATCCATTATCGGTACAGTTTGTTGACCTGACATCAGGGATGCCCAATCAATGGCTCTGGGGATTTGGCGATGGCATGACTTCGCATCAGCAAAATCCGGCACACACCTATTCCTCTTCAGGTACTTATACGATCTGCTTACTGGTGCAGGATACGATAACGGGCTGCAATAAAGCCTTGTGTGAAAGTGTTTTCGTGGGGACTACCGGGAGTGCAGCCACCGAACAGGTCAATTACAAAGTTACGATTGCACCCAATCCGGCACCTATGGGGCAGCCTGATTGGACGGTGTCCGGCATACATCCTGCTGATTACCAGCAAGATCTTCAGCTATTTATTTATGACCTTCAGGGCCGGTTGCTAACAGAGGGACAGGTAAAAGGAAAACCGGATTTGGCTGTGGAAGCGCCTTTGTCGGCTTCTGCCGGCATGTATATCGTTGAGTTGCGATCCAGCCGCAGAGTCTATCAGGGCAGGGTTATCCTCCAATAAAATAAGAAACAATGACCAGCAATCTGAAGTTAGGCATCGCCGCCGGTTTTTTGATCGCATGGGGCCTGGGGTATTACCTGGGGCAGGAGAATACGCCTGTTGCTACCCCTCATCCTAGGCAGTCTTTCGTGAATTGTGCGGCAGAAACCACTGATTATTACACCTGTAGCATGCACCTTTCTTTGGAACAGCCCGAACCGGGTCAGTGCCCGGCTTGCGGCATGAAGCTAATTAAGAAAAGGCTCCTGCCGCAGTTCAATCCCGATTTAGTCGCCTTGTCGGATGCAGAACTGCTGCTATCTGATGTGGAAACTCAGATTGTAGGCGATCCGAAGTCTTCCCGTGGCGGCATCCCGGTATCCGGCCGCCTGAAAATACCTCCAGGCCAAATCCGCAGGCAGGCCGCAGGGATACCTGGCCGGATAGAGGCCTTATACATTACCGCTGAAGGGGATTATGTAAAAAAAGGCGAGCCCGTGGCTTCCATTTATTCCAAAGACCTGATCGCGGTAGTCGAGGCTTTTGTGCACAACACCAACTCTGAATCCATTCTGCGGGCGGCAAAGAACAACCTCAAAAGCTGGAACCTGGACCTCGAAGTCCTGCAACAGTTTGATGTAGCTTCCGGGCAGTACCGTCATCCGGTGACGATCAGCGCAGACTATGAAGGGTATGTCCTGGAGCATTTTGTCCATACCGGAGATTATACCGCTAATGCTCACATGGTGGCACCGACTACCTTGTATACCGTTGCCAGTTTGAATAAGCTGTGGGCTGTCCTCGAAGTGTATGAACCTCAATTGTCATCGATAATGCTGGGCAGTCAGGTTCAATTGACAACAGAGGCTTTTCCTGGCGAACGCTTTGAGGGCAGGATATCCTTTATCAGCCCGGTCGTGGATCCGGACAGCCGGACCGTAGAGGTGCGGGTGGAATTGCCCAACCCCGGCCACCGCCTGAAGCCGGATATGCTGGTGGAAGGCACGGTTGCATCGGGTGCAAGCTCTGATGATGCTTCAGTTTTGCTGCCGCGATCGGCAATCCTGTGGACCGGAAAGCGGTCTGTAGTCTATGTTAGAGATTCGGCATTTCGTCAACCGGCATTCCGGCCACGAACGGTCGTTTTAGGGCCTGCCCATGGGGATATCTACACTATTGAAGAAGGGCTTGCCCCCGGAGAAGAGATCGCTGTGAACGGTGTATTTGCCATAGATGCCGCTGCACAGCTCAGAGGCGGAAGGAGTATGATGAGCCCCGGCAGTGTAGCGGAGGAACCCGTTGCCGCACAACATTGACCGGGTTCAGCATCGGTTTTTTCCGGTTCGGCGGAAAATAGTTGCCGCTGCCCTCGATATAGGCTTACCTTTGGACTAGAAATTTAACCGATGATACTAAAGCACAACAATTGGATAATCATTTTGGCAGGCGCGGTATTTTTTGCCCTCAGCCTCAACAGCTGTAAGCATGACCCGGTATTGGGCGATGATCCGATTACGCCGGTAGATACCACTGATATCTCCAACCCGATCGACTCTACAGACAATCCGGTAGATACTTCGGGGACGCCTTGCGATCCGGAAGTGGTATACTTTGATTTGGATGTATTGCCCATCCTGCGTTCAAATTGTGCCTTCGGTGGTTGTCATGATGATAACAGTGCACAGGATGGTGTAATCCTGACCTCCTATACATCAGTGATCAATACAGCTGATGTCGAGGCCTTTGATTTGGATGGCAGCGATTTATACGAAGTGATTACTGATGATGACCCCGATAAACGCATGCCGCCCCCACCCAATAATCCGCTGACGAGCCAGCAGATCAATCTGATCAGCAAATGGATCTTACAGGGCGCAAAGAACGAAACCTGCAATCCCGGAGCCGGTGGTTGCGATACAGCTGCGGTCAGCTTTGCCGTACAGGTTTTACCGGTGATCAACACCAACTGCTTCGGTTGCCACAATGATGATGTGCCAAACGCTGGTATTTCCCTGAGCAGCTACGAAAAAATCAAAGCTGTCGCGGAACAAGGCTTGCTGGTTGGGGTCATCAGCTGGGCTCCCGGTTACGATCCCATGCCGCTGGGCGCACAGTCGCCGTTGCCGCAGTGTACGATTGATCAAATTGAATCCTGGGTAGCAGCAGGCGCACCTAACAATTAATGTACGATGAAAAACTGTCTGATCCCCCTTGCCGCAATAATGTCCTTGCTTGCGGTTTTGCCGGGCTGCTATTATGATGTGGAGGAGGAGTTGTATCCGAATACCGGTTGTGATACGCTGGATGTTGGTTATGCTACGACTATAGCCCCGATTATTGAGGATAACTGCATGAACTGCCATAACGCAGCCGCAAATTTCGGGAATGTCACACTGGAAGGGCACAACAATCTTAAAACTTATGCAGACAACGGGCAACTACTGGGCGTCATTCGTCACGAAAGTGGCTTCCCAGCTATGCCGCAGGGCGCTCCTCAGCTTGTTGATTGCACCATCGAAAAAATTGAAAAGTGGGTGAACGATGGCGCCCCGGATAACTAAAAACTCAATTGCCATGAAATACTTGAAATACCTCCTGTTATTGGCGGTTATTGGTGCTGCCGTTGGATTTTATCAATACAATAAGCCTCACCAAAACATGGAAAAAGCTGATGCGGACGTTACCATGACTGCAACAGAGCTTTTCCAGGCTTTTGAAAAGGACGAGCTGTCTGCCAATGAAACCTATCTGGACAAGGTGGTGGAAGTCAAAGGAGAAGTGCAGCAGGTGTCCACCAATGAAGAAGGCGGCATTAGCCTGACCCTGAATAGCGGCAACGATATGTTTGGGGTCATTTGCCAGCTCGATGAACTGACGGACCACCAAAGAACGGCCTTTGAAACTGGTGAAGAAGTCACCGTAAAAGGCATCTGCACCGGAATGCTAATGGACGTGGTGCTAGTACGCTGCGTTGTAAAAGGCTAAGCCCTTGTCCCTATTATTTTTTGAACAACCATAAACCATACTACCATGAAAAAGATCACAATTGCTGTAGCTTGCCTTTTGATGGCAGGCACGGCACTGCAGGCTCAGAAATACTTTACCCGCGATGGCAACGTTGCTTTCTTTTCCAGCACACCTATCGAGAATATTGAGGCGCACAACAGTAAAGCCACGAGCGTACTCGACACTGAAAGCGGGCGCATGGAATTTGCCATTCTCATCAAAGCCTTTCAGTTTGAAAAAGCCCTGATGCAGGAGCACTTCAATGAAAACTACATGGAAAGCAGTACTTATCCCAAAGCAACATTCAAAGGTGCCGTGAAAGACTGGTCGAAGGTCAACCTGTCCAAAGAAGGGGAGTACCCGGTAATCGTGGCAGGAGACATGACCATCCACGGTGTTACCCAAACGGTGGAAGCCCCCGGCGTAATAACGGTTAAAGGCGATGCTATCTACGCTGCTTCCGAGTTCCCGATCGCTGTAGCTGATTACGACATTGAAATTCCAGCGGTGGTCAGAGACAATATAGCTAAGGAAGTAAAAGTCACGGTCGCTATTGATTATCAGCCACTGTCCCGCTAAGCAGCGCATTTTGGGGACTGGATTCACCACATGCATCTGCCTCAAGGCTATGAGAACTAATATTTAATCTCTTCGTAGAAGCCGGGCTGCTTCCCCCCGGATTCCCCGGCTTCCTTTATCTTGCCGGATTATGTCTAAATTTTCACTGTTTTTATTGTTGTTCACGCTTAGCTCAGGGGCAGTGCTCTATGCTCAGGAAGACGACCTGCTCGCCTTACTGGGGGAAGAAGAAGAAACCATAGAATATGCTAATGCCAGTTTCAAAACCAACCGGGTAATCAATCTGCACTCCCTGGAAAGTACTTCTGCTGGTGTACTGGACATCAAGATCAGCCACCGCTTTGGTACCCTTAACCGGGGCGCGTATGAGCTTTTTGGGCTGGACAATGCCTCTATCCGTATCGGGGGAGATTACGGCATAACCGATCAACTGACCGTAGGCCTGGGGCGGAGCAGCTATCAGAAGACCTTTGACGGTTTTGTGAAGTATAAGTTTCTCCGGCAAAGCAAGGGAAAAAAAGTGATGCCCGTCACGGCGGCCATTTTGGCTACAACCGCCATTCAGTCCATGAAATGGCAGAACCCTGACCGGGAGAATTACTTCAGCTCCAGGATGTACTACACCTTTCAGTTGATTTTAGGGCGTAAATTCAGTGAGAATTTTTCCCTGCAGGTTTCGCCAACCGTGGTGCACCGGAATCTGGTCAAAACAGCGGCAGAGGCGCATGATGTATACGCTATTGCTGCTGCCGGCCGAATTAAACTTACAAAACGGGTCGCCCTGAATGCAGAATACACCTACGTACTGCCTGATCAATTGCTTCCGGGCTTCCGGAATGCACTTTCTGTTGGGTTTGATATTGAAACCGGCGGGCATGTTTTCCAGCTTCACTTTACCAATTCCACCTCCATGATTGAGCCTGGCCTGGTGACCCAAACCGTTGAAACCTGGGGTAATGGCGGTATTCACTTTGGCTTTAATGTTTCCCGGGTCTTTACGGTTGTCCGTCCGAAAATTCAATAAATTTGGAGCTATTCGTCTTTTACTGAAATGAAAGCACATGAACTTTACCTGGACAATAGCATTGATAGGCCTCACCTTCGGGCAGCTTCCCGATGCAAAGCTATACGAAGTAAATGAAGGCTCGGTATACTTCCGTTCTTACGCTCCCCTTGAGCTTATCGAAGCATCTTCCACGGAATTAAAGGGGCTGATCAACACGGAGGAGCGCACCTTTGCCTTTTCAGTGCCTATGTCTTCCTTCGAGGGATTTAACAGCCCGCTGCAGCGCGTGCACTTCAATGAGAATTACATGGAAAGCAAGCAGTACCCCAATGCCACGTTCTCCGGTAAGATCATCGAAAACATTGACTTCACAAAAGATGGGCTTTATACGGTAAGAGCCAAAGGACAGCTCAATGTGCATGGCATAAAGCGGGAACGGATCATCCGCAGTGAGCTGCAGGTGGGAGAGGGCCAAATCGAAGTCCGCGCCGACTTTACCGTCCTGCTGGCAGAGCATGACATTAGCATCCCTAAGATCGTTCATCAGAAAATTGCCGAAGAGATTGCAGTGGAAATCCGGGCAGTCTTCCTCCCCAAGACGCCTTGAGGTATGTATAAAATCAGCCTGATATTCGCCTTGCTTACTACTGCCGCTTTCCTGAAAGCGCAGGTGCCTTCATTCGAGCTGCAGCCTATGCCCGAGCAATATCAGGAAGTGAAGCCAACTGTCCTTTTCGAGGCTGGTAACCGATATATATGGGTAGGAACGGAGCAAGGGCTTTTCCGCTTTGACGGGCTGGATTATCAGCCTTTTTTAATGCCGGATTCTATTTGCAACAACAAAGTAACTGCAATAGGTGAGATTGGCGATCGCCTTTGGGTGGGGTATGAGGACGGTTGCGTATTCTTTCAGGATAAGGTAGCGTTTCAGCTGTGGCAGATTGAAGAAGGCTTGCCAAATGCACCAATAACCGGGTTCGGACAAGGGGCAAACGGGTTGATTTGGGTAGCAACCTACGGCGAAGGGCTATACTACCACAACGGCAGGCACCTGTACAATATCAATACAGACGATGGCTTGCCAGGAGATGATATTTACACCATTCATGTGGACCTTGAAGGTGATGGGTGGGTAGGGACTGATGGGGGGCTGAGCCGTTGTAAGGTTAGAGCGGAGCAGAAACAAATTACCACCATCGGCAAAGCAGAGGGCATGCCTGACGAAATTGTCCGTGCGGTTATTCCCGCCGGGCAGCCCGGACTGTTCTGGGTAGGTACGCATAGCGGAGGCCTGGCATTATGCAACGCTGCCAAGGGCGAAGTAAGCGTCCCTTTCGAATATTGGCCTTATGCACCAATCAATGCTATGGTTAGTTACCAAAATCAGGAATTATGGATTGGCACGGATGGGGACGGATTGTTGCGTTACACTTTCAGGGATAGCCTGTTAACGCCCTTACAAAATCCTTCATTCGAAAAGGGGCGTATTCTAGACTTATTGAAAGATGCAGAAGGAAACCTTTGGAACATTCAGCAGTTTCGCGGCATTTCGAAAGCCAACCGGAAATTCGAGCAGGTGCTGCAAAAGCTACCCGACATTCAGGCTGTTCTGGAATCCAGGGACGGGGCTCTCTGGGTGGGGTGTCAGTCGGGGTTGTTCCGCTATGACTTTAGCGAGCATCAATTTGAGAAAATTCTGCCCGAAAATACGCTCAGCCTGTACGAAAGCCCCAGTGGGCAGTTTTACGCCGGTACCTTTGGGCAGGGATTGTATATATTAACTTCAGATACGAGGCAGCCTCTTCATCTGACTGCAAAAGATGGCTTATCCAACGGCAGTATTTTGGATATCACGGGTAGCAGGTCCACTATTTGGCTGGCTACCCTGGGCGGGGTCAATAGCTTTCAGGAAGCCCCGTTCGGTGAGCGCCCTGTCATCACCCCCAGGTTTGATGAGCAGTCTGCACTGGGGACCAATTTCACCTATACCGTTTTTCCGGACAGTCATGGCCGGATTTGGTTTGGGACGGATGGGGAAGGCCTGAGTGTGCTTGAAGATGGAAAGCTTCATAACTATAACACTATTGACAGCATCGACATTCAGGCTGTTTACTCCATTACCGAAGATAAGCAGGGGCATATTTGGTTCAGTACAGCCCGGGAAGGAGTCTTTGAATACGATGGCGTTCGCTTTCGCCACCTGACCCTTAGGGAAGGGATACGCGACCTGGCTATCACAAGCTTGATCACGGCACCGGATGGCAATATCGTAATCGTTCATCCTTCAGGGGTGGACTTACTGGACCCCCTTACCCGACATATCATTTACTACGACGAAGGAATCGGGGTAAAGGGGCTGGAGCCCAACCTTAATGCAGTAGCCGCTGGTAGTGGAAGATCGGTATGGCTGGGGATGGAAAACAGGGTGCTCAGGTATACCGCATTGGAAGAACCCCTCAGTATTCACCCCCAAACGCTGATTACTAATGTTTCTGTCTTTTTGGAGCCTGTGGATTATCCATTGGTTTCCACCTTCAATCACAATCAAAATAACCTCGTTTTTGAATTCACCGGACTATGGTATACCGACCCCAAAGCCGTGAGATACCGTTACAAGCTGGATGGTTTTGACCTGGACTGGATTTCCACCCGCGATCAGCAAGCGATTTACTCTAACCTGCCTCCTGGTGCCTACACCTTTAAAGTGGTTTCCACTGAAAATGATACTTACAGCGACGAGCCGGTAGTGGCTTATGCGTTTACAATCCATCCTCCTTACTGGCAGAGATGGTGGTTCATTCTCCTCGCACTTGCTGGCTTATTCCTGTTATTGGTTAGCTGGATCAGGCAACGGGACCGGCGGCAGCAGCGGATAGCCCGCCTGGAAAAGGAAAAAGTGCAGAGCCAGTTTGAAGCACTGAAAAGTCAGATTAACCCTCATTTCCTGTTCAATAGTTTCAATACGCTGGCGGCCATCATTGAGGAGAGCCCCGGAGAAGCGGTTCAGTATGTGGATAAGCTATCAGATTTTTACCGCAGCATTCTGCAGTACAGGGAGCAGGCGGTGATCAATCTGTCAGAAGAGCTGAGCCTGGTCAGAGATTATGGGTATCTGCTCAAATATCGCTACGGAGAGAATCTGGAAGTAGAATATAAGGTACCCGATGCCGACCGGTACGTGGTGGTGCCTTTTGCACTGCAGCTATTGGTGGAGAATGCGGTCAAGCACAATGTGATTTCCTCAATACGCAAGCTTAGGATACTAATTGAAATAAGCAGCAATAAAATTATAGTGGCTAATAATGTACAACCAAAGTTCACGAAGGAATCGTCTACCTCATTTGGGCTGGAAAGCCTGCGGCAGCGATATGAAATGTTGGGTGCGCCCCCATTGGAGGTAGTTTCTGATGATCATCTCTTCAGGGTGGAGCTGCCTTTGCTGGATGCCACTGCAGATTTGCAAAAAAATGGATTTTCTACATGGATGTTTTAATTATTGAGGATGAACAGGCTGCTGCCCGGCGGCTGGCAAAACAAATTTTGGCGATCCGTTCAGAGGCTCATATCCTGGCAAAGCTGGATAGCATAGAAAGCGCCCTGGACTGGTTTTCGGCACATCCAATGCCGGACTTGGTGCTCCTGGATATACACCTGGCAGACGGTGCGAGCTTCGAGATTTTCAATCACACTCAAATCACTTGTCCAATCATTTTTACCACGGCGTATGACCAATACGCTATTCAGGCGTTCCGGGTAAATGCGGTGGACTACCTGTTGAAACCCATAAAGCCGGAAGAACTGGCCGGTGCACTTGAAAAGGTCCGTAATCGTAATACTTCCATGGCGCAGCCTCTGGATTACCAAAAACTTTCCAAAGCCCTGCGTGTGGATACCTATAGCCGCCGCTTTCTGGTCAAAATCGGGCAATCGATCAAAGTCATTGATGTGGCGGAGGCAGCTTACTTTTATACAGAAGACAAGATCACCTTCGTAAATACCAAAGACTGCAAACGCTATCCGGTAGATTACTCCCTGGAAAAGCTGGAAGAATTGCTGGACCCCCGCCTTTTTTTTCGGATCAACCGGCAGATTATTGTCGGGCTGGACGCGATCAAAGAGATGTATACCTACTCAAAGTCAAGGGTGAAAATTGAACTGGAACCGCATTCCGATTTTGAGGTTATTGTGAGTACGGAACGCTCTCCGCACTTCAAAAAGTGGCTGATTGGGGAGGAGTGATCCCATTCGGGATGATTTTTTCCCGTTCGGTAATGAATTAGAAGCCAGATGCTTAAAGGCTTGTAGCTTAGTAATTGCAACAGAATTACAAAAAATCAAAAGCTACATCAGTTATGCGTCAACCCCTATTTTTTCTAGTATTATTCAGCCTATTCCTTACCTTAGGCAAAGCTCAGGACTGCGATCAGATTTGGCGTCAGTTCGATCAAAATACACCTTCTGAAACCGGCGAAGACATGGCGGTGGATGGAGCAGGCAATGTGTATGTATCAGCAAGTGGAGCATCGGGTTCAAGTCTTCGTAAATACAGCCCGGATGGTACACAGCTTTGGGAAACTGTTTCCAATAACCCATCTGAAGAAACGGCGAATCTGTCCGTTGCAGACAATGGAGACCTTGTGGTTTCCGGTTTCCATTGGTCCTTTATAACAGGCAATCCGGTTGGTGACAGCGTTTGGATAGCCCGTTACAATAGCGCAGGAACCATGCTATGGCGCAAAAGCTATAGTGTCTATATGTTCCAAATATTTAGTTTTTCCCACCTGTGTACCCATCGGATTGGCAGCAATGGGGATATCTATCTGGCTGCAGATACACAAGGCGAACTGGTGCTCTACAAGTTTGATGCTTCGGGTAACCTGCTATGGTCGGCGTTTGCAGGTACCGGTGCCGTAGACTATCCTACTGATATGGAGTTAACGTCAGATGGCAATGTCCTTTTTGCCGGCAGTGGCCCTACCGGAGGGCATTTATACCTCAGCCAATTTGATCCTTCCGGCAACATCATGTGGGAGGTCAACAACACAAGTGATTACAATGGAGTACAAGCCGTAATGGTAGCTCCGGGTGGCAATATTCTCGCGCTGACGACTACGCAGAACGGTGCAAATAATGATATTACGGTTGCAGAATACTCAGCCTCCGGCACTTTCCTTGGAAACCGTACTTACGATACCGGGGTTTATGAATTCCCTAAAGACATGGCCTTCGACGCCGCAGGGAATTATTACTTTTTATGTCAGTCTACCCAAACTTCCGGTCTGCCATATGTGGATTGGATAACGGTGAAAGGCGATAACATGGGCAACGTGCTTTGGTCAGACCGTTATAACGAAACAACAAATAATGATGAAATCCCTGCCTCTCTGCATCTCGGAGCTGACGGGTTGCTCTACGCTACGGGCAGTGGAGGGCCACAGTATCCTCATGGTCCAACTGGTCTGATGCGGTTGAGCAATGTAACGGTTAAGTATAACCCCGCAAATGGCGACCGGGCGTGCACTATCATCAATCAGGAGGAGTCCACAAGCGGCCTTGAGGTCCACGCTCTTTCGTCTGGTGGCTTTTACCTGCTAGGTAATGGCTCCAGAGAGCTGTTCAGGTATGGCAATGCCGCGGGAGTATGTCCGTCTCCCTCCGGGCTCACGGTAGGAGTTGTGACCAGCTCTACTGCTCAGGTTTCGTGGGCTGCAGCTCCTGGCGCAGTGAATTACTCCCTGCGTTACCGGCGCGCCTTCGTCAATGCAATATGGGCGGAAGTATTAGTCAGTGGTAATTCTGCTACACTTTCCAATCTGCAGGACGGCGTGACCTATGAATGGGAGCTTATCGCTAATTGCAGCAACGGAGTTGCTCAGCCGGCCCAGGGGCCCAATTTTGTAACCGATTGCCTGGATACCGATGGGGATGGCATCTGTGATTTTGCCGATCAGTGCCCCGGGCTGGATGACGCCCTCATCGGCACGCCCTGTGACGATGGTGACCCTTGTACTGTTAATGATGTGTACACCACAAGTTGCAACTGCGTAGGCGTACTTCTCGACCAGAACAACAATGATATCTGTGATCTCGATGAAACAGCGGACTGCACAACGCCGATGAATCTGCAAGCTACAGGTATCACGGGCACTTCCGCTTTGCTGACCTGGGACCAGGTAGGGCCTGCGGGCCAGTACCTCTTGCAATACCTGCCACAAGGAGCCCCTTTCAGCCAACTGGTGTCAGAAACGGTCAGCAGTACCAGCTACCCCCTGACCGGCCTTTCAGCGTCAACGGTTTATCTATGGAGAGTCCGTGCGATTTGTGGTAATGAGAACAGTCCTTTCTCGGATATTCAATCTTTTACTACCGATACGGATACCTGTCCGGATGCAGATTCAGATGGCATTTGTGATGCCGAAGATCAGTGTCCTGGGCTTGATGATGCACTTATTGGCACACCGTGTGATGACGGCAACGCTTGTACCGAAAACGATGTGTATGGAACAGATTGTAATTGTACAGGTACGCTAATAGACAGTAACAATAATAACATATGCGATTTGGACGAAGGCTGTATGGACCCCAATAGCTTACAAGCCGTTCAGGTTTCAGGTACTAGCGGAACCCTTTCCTGGAGTGCTGTCCCTAACGCTAATAGTTACCGGTTGCAATATCGCCCGATAGGTGGAAGCCCTGTAAGCCTGGATATCAATACTTCCGATTATACGGTCAATAATTTATCGCCGGGGTCTATTGTACAGTGGAGAGTTAAAGCGCTTTGCAATAATGCTAATTCTGGCTTCGTCATAGGCCCAAATTTGAATATTGGCGGTAGCGCAATGGCCGCTAACCAGGACAGCAGTCAGCCAATATTTGTAAAGGAAGGAGAAGATAAGGCTGATTTCAAGCTTTTCCCAAACCCTGCAGGTGAGATAGTCTTCCTGGAAACCAATAGCGAAGAAGCTACTGATGTAACGGTCCTCAGTCTGTTAGGGCAGGAACTGGGCAGGTACAGGATCATTGGTGGGCAAAAGCAAAGCCTGAATACAACAGATTGGGGTATTAGCCAGCAGGTAGTACTCATTCGGATAACGCAGGAAGGGAAAAAACCTGTTACCAGGCGATTATTACTGATGAAATAAGTGTAGATCAAGCAGACCGGGTAGGGCAAGCCCTGCCCGGTTCAATTTTTATACCCGCATCTTCCCCCGCTTCACCAAATATCCCTGAAGGATGGTCTTGAACCCTTCGTTGATGTCCGCTTCCACAAAATCAATGTGGTATTGCAGGCATTTAAGCTTCAGGTCTTCCTTGAACTGCTTCATCTGAGTGATATAGTAGTCTTTCACCTGATTGGACTGCAGGCGGACTTCTTCGCCCGTCTCCATATCCACAAATAAGTAAGGGCGGTTCTCGAAGTCAAAGTCCATTTCCTGAGCCTTGTCTACGACGTGGAAAAGGACGACCTCGTGCTTGTTGTGCTTTAAGTGCTGAAGGGCAGAAAACAACTGCTCGGTATCGCTCGACTGGTCAAACATGTCGCTAAAGATCATGACCATGGAGCGCTTATGGATGCTGTCGGCAATCTGATGAATGGCTTCGGCGGCAGAGGTAGTACGATTCCGTACTGGATTATTGATGGCTTCCTCCAGGTGGGTGAGCATCAGGCGGTAGTGGGAAGTACTGCTTTTGCAGCGGGTATGCGTCTTTACGGATTCATCGAAAAGGCTGAGCCCAAAGGCATCGCGTTGCTTTTGCAGCAGGTTCATCAGTGCGGCAGCGCCGAGTGCAGAAAAACGGAGCTTGTTGAGGTAGTTGCCCCGGTCTTTGCCTTCTGCTTCCGGAAAATACATGGAGGAAGAAGTGTCAATGACGATTTGGCACCGCAGGTTGGTCTCTTCCTCAAACCGCTTGGTAAATAAACGGTCCGTTCGGGCATACACCTTCCAGTCAATATTGCGGGTGTCTTCGCCCTGATTGTAGAGCCGGTGCTCGGCAAATTCCACCGAAAAACCGTGAAACGGGCTTTTGTGCAGCCCGATGATAAAGCCTTCCACCACCTGCCGGGCCAGAAGCTCCAGCTGATCCAGGTCCCGAATGTCGTAATTGTCGCTAAGTGTCATAGAGGAAATAAAAATTTAAGCCCTTACCGCTTGCACGTGATAAGGGCTTAAGATACACTTTATTCTGACCGAAGGATTAAAGCTGAGCTTCAATCTTATCGGCAAGTACTTTCTTCGTCGTTACACCGACTTGCTTATCCACCACTTCGCCGTTTTTCAGGACGAGTACTGTAGGAATACTGCGAATGCCGTACTTCATGGAAATTTCCGGGTTGTGGTCTACATTGACTTTCCCGATTTGTGCTTTTCCATCATATTCTTTAGACAGCTCTTCGATGATTGGGCCAATCATACGGCAGGGGCCGCACCATTCTGCCCAAAAGTCAACAACAGCTACGCCTTCTTTGTCCAGTACGGTATCTTTGAAGTTTGCATCCGTGAATTCAAATGCCATTTTCAGTGGTTTTGTCAGTTATTAAATGATTTGAAATAAAACAGCAGTTGTTTGCCTGAGGTTGTAAAGATAGTACTTTGTTCTTATCTAAACGTCCTGTGAAAGACGCTTACAATTGCTGATTTTAGTCACCTGAACACAACAACCACACAAAAAGAAAAGTTTATTGCTGCATGAACAGATACAAAAGTAGCCTGGTTTGGATAGGGCTGGGGCTGGCAGCTATCCTGCTGCGCCTCCTGCTGGGAGCGCATCCTGAATGGACGGAACAATATTACAGCCGGGCTTTCTTCCTGGGCATACGCACCTTCATCGACCATACAGTGGCTTACCTTCCCTTTCCGGTTCTTTATCTGGTGGTGCTGGCGGTGCTGGCGGGCACTTTCGTGAAAGCAAGGAAGCTGTGGCGTCTGCCGGTTTCCCGTGTAGAGAAAGGGATCCGGGCAGGGCTTGGCCTGCTTGGTTTTGTCGGCGGGGCGATTTTTTTCTTTTTGGTACTTTGGGGCTACAATTATGGACGGGTGCCGGTAGAGCAGCAATTGGTCTTAGTGCTCAGCCCTCTGCCGATTGAGGCACTGAAGGCAGAAATGATCGATGAGGCGGAACAGGTAATCGCGTTACGAAAAAAAATAAAGGGTACGGATACCACCGCTATTGATGCGTCTTTTCTATCAGAGGATTTGGAAGAGCAGTTGCGGTCAGATTTGGAAGGTGTGCTGGAAGAGCTGGGCTTTCCCACTACCGGTAAAGTTCGGGCTAAGCGGATTTATCCCAGGGGCATTTTCCTCCGGTTTAGCTCCTCGGGCATGTATTTCCCCTGGTCGGGAGAAGGGCAGGTGGATGCCGGGCTTGATCCGCTGTCCATCATCCCCGTAATGGCGCACGAACTGTCCCACGGCTACGGTTTTGGAGATGAAGGCACCTGTAATTTCTGGGCCTACGTAGCCTGCACCCGCTCAGCGGACCCGCTTATTGCTTACGCCGGGCACCTGGATCACTTCCGCACCCTTGCCGCGCACTACCTCCGCTACGACCGGGAAGCTTACTTTGCACTCCGGGAACAGCTGCCTGCAGGCATTCAGGCAGACCTGGATGCCATCAACGACAATTTGAGAAAGTACCCTGATATCATGCCGGAGCTGCGCTACGCCGCCTACGATACCTACCTCAAGGCGCAGGGCATCAAAGAGGGGATTAAAAACTACAGCCGTGTGGTCATGATGGTGAAAGCCTGGAAAGAAGCCCGGAAATCGTAGGCCTTACCCGCCGGATTTCTTAGTGTCCGAAAAGCCTTCTTTTTTAAGCAACTCCACCACTTTGTCCCGGTGGTCGCCCTGAATGAGAATTTCCCCATCTTTGGCACTGCCGCCCACACCGCATTTGGTTTTCAGCATTTTCCCGATTTCCTTCAGGCGGTCAGCGGGACCTCGGAAGCCGGTAATCAGGGTGACTTCCTTGCCGCCCCTTTGTTTGCGGTCCAACAGCACCCGCAGACGCTGCAGATTGGCGGGGATTTCATCTTGTTCTTCCGGTTGTGCGTAATCGTAATTGTAGTCCGGATTGGTAGAGTACACTACGCCTACGCGCTTATTTTTATTCTTTTTTCCCATTTGCTGGTTGCTTGTGTCTTTTTAACGGTCCTGCCGGAAAGATGTTGATCCCGGCGGGATTTCGGATAAAAAGGAACTAATTTTTCTGGAATAAGCAAACAATAAGGCACAAAATTTGATTTTGCTGGGGTAAACATTCTTTAAGCCATGGAAAGCGGAGAAACAAACGGTGTTATGCAGCAGGAATCGGAAACGAACAGCGCTTCAAAATTCAGAATTCTTGATGTACTGGAGCACCGGCCTACTTTCCTGTTTGTCATTCTCGGTGGATTTTTTGTTGCCAATGCGCTTGTTGCTGAGTTCATCGGGGTCAAAATCTTTGCACTGGAAGACACGATGGGGTGGGAGCGCTTCAATTTCAACCTCTTTGGACAAAGCGGGGCGCTGCAGTTTTCAGCGGGCGTTTTGCTCTGGCCCATCGTTTTCGTCATGACGGATGTAATCAATGAATACTATGGAAAACGCGGCATCCGACTGCTCTCTTTCCTGGCAGTAGGTTTGATTACTTATGCCTTTTTCATGATTTTCGCGGCTATTCAGCTGTCACCGGCTGATTGGTGGGTGGGGCAGAATGTCAATAAAGGCGTGCCGGATATGCAGGATGCCTTCAGTGTGATCCTGGGGCAGGGGCTGCTGATCATCGTGGGTTCCCTGGCGGCTTTTTTGATTGCACAGCTGGTGGACGTAGTGTCCTTTCATCAAATCAAAGAAGCGACGGGCGAGAAAATGATTTGGCTGCGGGCTACCGGTTCTACGCTAATCTCACAGCTGGTCGACAGTTTTGTTGTACTTGCCATTGCCTTCAAGTTTGGCCCCGAACTGGTGGGCAACGTGGAGCCCTGGAGCTGGAGTCAGCTGCTGGCAGTGGGGACGGTGCAATACGCCTACAAATTTATGATGGCGATTGTGCTGACACCATTAATTTACCTGGCGCATTACCTGATTGACAACTACCTTGGACAGGAGCGGGCTGCGGCCATGAAAGCTCGTGCGGGCAGCTGGGACAACTAAAAATCCGGTGCAACCCTACCTGGGCTGACACCGGATTTCTGATCGTTTTTTGACGAGGGTTGGGTTAGAACCCTTCCACACCATTTACGGTCGTATATTTAAAGCTTAGTTTCTTATCCGGATTGATCTGCTTGTAAGCGGATTGTACCATCAGGGTCGCCTCGTGGAAGCCACAAAGGATAAGCTTGAGCTTGCCAGGGTAAGTATTGATGTCACCAACGGCATAGATGCCCGGCACATTTGTGCTGTAATCGAAGGTGTCCACCTCAATGGCATTCTTATCGATATTCAGGCCCCAGTCTGCAATGGGCCCCAGTTTTGGCGAAAGCCCGAAGAGCGGGATAAAATGATCCGTAGATTTGACGACCTCGCCTTCTGTTTTGTGCTTGATCACCACGTCGGTGAGTTTGCCATTCCCTTTCAGACCCACAGCCTGGGCATCCGTCAGCAGCTTGATGCGGCCTTCTTCTGCCAGTTGGAAGGCTTTCTCCACGCTGTCCGGTGCCGCCCGAAATTGCTTGCGGCGGTGAATAAGGGTCACTTCTTCTGCCACATCCGCCAGAAAAATGGTCCAGTCCAGCGCACTGTCGCCACCACCGGCTACCACGACTCTCTTGTCCCGGTAATCTTCGGGATTGCGTATGATGTAGTCCACGCCACGGTCTTCAAATTGTGCCAGGTTACTGATGGGCGGCTTGCGGGGCTCAAAACAGCCCAGCCCACCGGCGATACAGATCACTGGCGCGTTGATTTCAGTTCCCCGGTTGGTTCGTAGGAGGAAAGACTCGTCCTCCAGCCGTTCGATAGTTTCCGCCCGTTCGCCCAGCGTAAAGCCAGGATTGAAAGGCTTGATCTGCTCCATGAGGTTGTCCACCAGTTCCTGTGCCAGGATGCTCGGATAACCCGGAATATCATAAATAGGCTTCTTAGGGTATATTTCAGAAAGCTGCCCGCCCGGCTGTGGCAAAGCATCAACCAGATGGCAGCGCAGTTTTACCAAACCCGCCTCAAATACCGTAAATAATCCACAGGGTCCAGCCCCAATGATGAGAATGTCAGTCTTTATCATTGATTCCAATTATCGTGTTCCGTGAAAGAAACACTTTTGCCTAAATAGAGTTTTAACGTTATTTACCTTCTTGCACCTGATTGACAAAGCCGGCAGGGTGCAAACCACATTCGGTCTTGGTTTTGCCTTTCCAGCGGCCCGCCCGGCCCTGTCCCTTGACGGTGCAATGCTCACAACCTACCGAGCCATACCCCAGGGCTTCCAGCGGATGGCGTGGCAGTTTGTAGTATTCCGTGTAAAAATACCATTCGCCTTCGTCAATGTCGATCAGCGGATTGAATTTGAGGATGCCATCCTGCTCTTCAAAGACGGCAAGGGATGACCGGTATCCGGTTTGATAAGCCATTAGCCCAGTAATCCAAACCTTATGCTTTGCCTTGATCGGCTCAAGTGGCAGCACCTTATTGACGGCGCAGCATACGTCCGGGTTAGAGTGCCACCACCGTTCCTTCGCTGTGATCTCATTCTGAGCCTGGTCTGGCAGCACGTCAATTACCTTTAGCCCAAACTCATTCGCAATTTGCTCGCGGTATTCCAAAGTTTTCTTAAAATGAAAGGTCGTATTAATAAAGTGCACCGGCTGCTTAGGTCGGAAGCGGGACACAAGGTGCAGCAGCATCACAGAACGGGTGCCGAAAGAAGAGGTGTATAGCACATCCTCCTGCGGAAAGAACCGGCTCAGCATCCGGAGCCGCTGCTCAAAGGTCAGCGGGGTGAAAATCTTGTTGAGCTGCTTGACGTCAAGTGTTGACCATTGTTGTGTCATATGCGTATGGCTTATCATGTCTGTTGGTTTTGGCGCTTCTCTACGAGGGAAGCGGTCAGATCGTTGAGTTCCTTTACTTTGGTTTCGAAGTCTCCTTTGAGTTGGTCCCGGAAGACTTTCAGGTGGCTGAGCAGGGCATCGGTTTCCTCCGGCAGGATAGCTTCCAGCCACTGCCGGAAACGCTTGGCAAAGGTGGGGGACTGCCCGTTGGTGGAAATGGCTACTTTCAGGCTGCCGCGGGTCACGATACTGCCGAGGTAGAAATCGCAAAGTGCCGGTGTGTCGGCTACATTGACCAGGGCTCCGTGGGCTTTTGCGGCGTCCCGTACCTGCCGGTTCAAATCTTCAAAGTTCGTTGCGGCGATAACCAGGTCGAAACCTTCTGTGTCTGCCGGTTCAAAGTCTTTTCGAATGATATTGAGGTCAACATCCGGATAATGCTCCAGTAACTCTGAAACAGGAGGCAGCACCTCTCGGGCCACCACGGTAATATGTGCATCCGGACTGCTTTTGAGCAGAAAGGTTAGCTTTTCGCACCCCACCTCTCCGGCACCCACAATGAGCATCTTCAGGCGGTCGAGCTTGAGGAAAACGGGATAGAGCGTATTTTTCATCAGGCACGTTCTTTTAGGGGTTGTTCGGCAGCGATGGCCTGATAGTTCCAGTTGGGGTGTAGCCGCACGACTTCCCCAAAGACCAAAATACCGGGACGGGTCAGTGCCGCTGCTTCAATGAGCGCGGGAAGTGTCGCGGCGGTACCGAGTACGCGCCGTTCATCAGCAGTGGAACCTTTGGAAATGACCATCGCAGGCAGGTCGGCTTTTCCCTGCTTAATGAATTCCTGCGCGATAGCGGCTGCTTTTCGCATGCCCATGAGGACGATAACGGTTGCGGTAGACTGAGCGGCAAGCGCAATATCTCCGGATAAGCCGCCGGAACGGGTAGTGCCTGTAATAACCCAAAAGCTTTCACTGTAACCACGGCTTGTGGGCGGTACCTGCTGCAATTCCGGCAGCGCAATGGAGCTGGAAATACCCGGTACGATTTCCACCGGGATGCCTTGTTCCTGTGCGTAGGCGGTTTCTTCCTTGCCTCGCCCGAATACGAAGGCATCGCCTCCTTTCAGCCGGACAGCGTGGCCATGTGCCTTTGCTGAATTCACGAGCAGGGCATTGATTTCCTCCTGCGACATGCGGTGTGCGCCGGCCCGCTTGCCTACAAAAATGCGGGGCACTTCGGGGCGGGCGTGATTGAGCAGCCGGGTATCAATTAAGGCATCGTACAGAATGACATCTGCGGTGCGCAGCGCCCGGGCGCCTTTCAGCGTGAGCAGCTCCGGATCGCCCGGGCCGGCACCTACTAATGTGATCTTAGGTTCTTTGTTCATGGCTCAGGCTTTGTAGTAGTTATCGACAACGAGCTTGTCCTGGCCGGCTTCCTTGAGTTGTGCCTCCCGCACGGCAATGACGCGTTTGCGGAAAGATTGCGCTTTTTTCAGGTAAGTGGCCGCAAATTCAGGAGTAGGTGCCTGCTCTTTCATTTCCAGTACAAATGCTTCAAAGTCTTGGGTCAGCGCCGGGAAATCGTTGGTGGCGATATAGTGTTCCTGGAAGTCTTTCAGGATTTTCCGATGGGTATTGCAATTGACATCCCTGGCGAGCAGTAGCGCTTTGGCACCGATAACCATGCTGGTGTAGGCGTGGTAGATGCCATCCGCGAAAGCTTCTGCAGATATGGCTTCCTCTGCCAGTTGGTACTTCACCTGGGCTTCACCCAAAATGGTCCCGATCACATCGAGGGTAACACCAGCGCATTCTCCGACGCCAATTTCCTGACGGTAGGCCTCGTCCTGCCCCCAGTCGAAGTAGTCCTCAGCGTTCAGGTTATCCATTTCAGCCAGGGGCTTGAGCAGGGTGTAGAAATAGCGCTTCCCCTGCTCCTGAAAGTATTCATTGAATCGTTGCCCGGTAGTGCTGTTTGACTGGAAATCATCAAGCAGGGTCCGGAGCGCCTGAGGGATGCGCTTTGTGGGCAATTTGATGACCTTTTGAGCAATGAAGCCTTCGCCCTCAGGAGAGACACCTCCGCCCAACACAACCTGCATCGCTGGCAGCACCTGCGCACCGGTCTTGATAGAACTGCCATGAAAGCCAATTTGCGCCGCCATATGCTGCCCGCAGGAATTCATGCAGCCGCTGATTTTTATCCGGATATCGCTGGTCTCCAGCAATTCGTCGTATTCTTCCAGTAAGACTTGCTCCAGCTTTGAGGCCAGCCCGGTGCTGTTGGTGACGCCTAATGCGCAGGTGTCAGTACCCGGGCAGGAGGTTACATCCGCGATGCTGTCCGCGCCGAGGTCTGCCAGTCCCAGCGCCTGTAGCCCTTTGTAGAGGTAAGGCAGGGCCTCCGGGCGGACAAAACGCAGCAACAATCCCTGTTGTACCGTTATCCGGATGTCATCGGCAGCATAAGCTTTGACGAGATCGGCCAGCGGGCGGGCAACGCGGGCGTGGATATCTCCGCGTGGTACTTTTACCTGCACGCCGTAAAATCTTTCCTGTTTCTGGCGGAAAGTATTCAGGACCAGCCAGCGTTGGTAGTGGGCCTGATCCTTAATTTCAGGACGCCCCTGGGGTGCATCAGGCAGAAGTACCTCTTCTTCCTCCGGCACTATCGGGACAGACTGCTGAGGCAGGCTGGGCCATTCTTCCTTTACCAGCTTCATGAATGCCTCAACGCCCATTTTCTTAATCATAAACTTCATGCGGGCTTTCATCCGCTTTTCGCGTTCTCCGTAGCGGTCAAATACCCGGATGCAGGCCTCCATTAAAGGGATAATCTGGTCGTCTGGCAGAAATTCGTAGACGGTTTGAGCAATGGCACCAACGGCACCGAGCCCGCCACCAATGACCACCTTAAATCCCCGGCGCAATTCGCCTTCGTGTTCCCGCAGACGTGGGATAAACCCAAAGTCATGGAAATAGGTATAGGCAGAGTCCCGCTCGCTGGAGGAAAAGGCAGGCTTGATCTTACGCCCCATTTCCTGGCAAATTGGGTTGCGCAGGAAGTATTCAAAAGTAGCTTGTACATAAGGTGCCACATCAAATGGTTCCTCGGGATCAATACCGGCTGTGGGAGAGGCGGTAATGTTGCGTACAGTATTCCCGCAGGCTTCCCGGGCAGTTAGTCCTGCTTCTGCCAGGTCTTCCCAGATTAGCGGCGAATCGCTAAGCTTGACAAAGTGCATTTGTACATTCTGCCGGGTAGTCAGGTGAAGGTTCCCGTTGGTATAGCGCTCCGAGATATCGGCAAGTGCCCTGAGCTGAGTAGTGGTGATTTTGCCATAGGGTATCTTGGTACGGAACATCTGTACCCCAAATTGCCGCTGCCCGTAAACACCACGGGTCAGGCGGTACAGTTTGAAGCGCTCTTCATCCTCTTTTCCGGAATAGAAGCCGTCGATCCGTTGCTTCAGTTCCTCAATATCTTTGCGGTCTTCAGTGGGTATAGTTGTAGCAGACATGGTCAAACTTTTTGGGTTTGGTCAATAGCATTTTAGGGGCAATCGGTTCCAATTAGCCCGGTAATTTGGTTTGAAAATTCAGCAGGGAAAGAATCGTGAATCAGAGGGTAGGGCAGGGGCAACAACAACATCGCATTCGCAGATGCCGCCGGAACATATCGTGGCTTATCAAGGCTTGCATGGTGTATTGCTTATGTTTCATACTGCAAGTATACAGCCTTACTTTGAATAAAACAATACTAAACCGATAGGAATTTAGTTGTTTTAATTTGGATTCGATTTAAGAAACTGATTAATAGATGTTTAGATTGGTTGTTTTTTCTTTTCTGAAAGGGCTGTTTAGTATTAGGAACTGAAAGGTTTTGGGATTTAGAAAGAGGAGGGGAGGGATTAAAAAAGCTGTACCGGAAAGCCTCCCGGTACAGCTTTTAATATACTTAAGCTAACAAATTCGCTTACTTCTTCGTCAGTTTCAGGACTTTAACGCCTGACTTACTGTAATTCAGCTTGACGAAATAGGTGCCGGATGGCAGTTGATTTACATCCAGTTCAAGTTGCTGAGCATCAGGCGCCAGCTGCTGTGAGTAGATGATATTGCCCTGAACACCTAAAAGTTCTACGGTTACAGATTCCCCGAAGGTCTCAAACAGCTCAAGAGTAGCTACTTCTTCTGCCGGGTTTGGATAGAGCAGTGCAATTTCCGAATCTCCGTAGAGGATCGCTTCCGCTTCTTCAGAGTAGAAAATATCCCCCTGTGGGTTTTCGATCCGAAGACGGTAGAGGTTGCGGCCACGCTTGGCGTCATCATGCATTTGCTCGTAGTAGTTCATCACACCAAGGTAGGCTGATGGTTGCTCTACGGTCGCAATTTCCACAAATCGTTCTCCGCCATCTGCAGAGTGCTCAACGGTGTAGGTATGATCCTGAATAAACTCTTCTGTCATCCAGCTGACCATGACCTCTCCGTCCACCTCATTGGTGACTTCTGCGGTGAGCGGCATTGGCGAACCACAGTATAGGGGGCTGTTGGTTGCTGTAATGGTCTCAATATCCGTTGAAGTACATCCGTTCTCGGTCACCTGCAGGGTAATGGTGAAAGAACCATGTGAGGAAGCGGTAACGCTCACTTGCGGCCCTGTCGCACTTTGTGGGCTAAGCCCCGGACTGAAGGACCACTCGATCTGAGCATTGGCGCCAGTTGGACCAGCAAAGAAAGTCGTTGGCTCATCCACACAGATGAAATCAGGACCATTGATATCGGCAACAGCTACATTGCCTACTTCAATAGTCACAATATTACTTTCCAGGTAGACGATACAGCACTCGCGCCGCGCACAGCGTGCGAAGTAAGTAGTCTCAGATAGTGGTCCCGGATCATAAGATTCACCGGTTGCACCCGGAATGAACTCCCAGGTTTGCAGGTTGAATGGCCCGGCAACCGTACTTTGCATCCAGAGGTACTCTATCGCTCCGCTACCACCGGATGGTGATTCGATGTTGATAATGGGGTCTGGATCATTGCCAGGGCCGCACAGGAACTGGTTTGGACCAATAAGCCCCGGATCGTCGATGTTGTCACACTTGGTATAAAGGCCGGCATCAACAGTCAGGTTAGAATCTCCTGCATTGATTATGTAGGTACCCGTCATGCCCATGAGGGTGTCGGCGTCGCTGTCAAGTGCATCGTCCACCCCTTGGTTAGGAGCAGTGAAGACCAGGCCTCCCGGTGCAATAAACTGTACTTTGTACTCGCCCGGATCTACATTGAACAGGTAGAAGCCATTGGCATCTGTGAACATCGTATCGATATTGATGGGGTCATTTTCAGCAGGAATCTGCAGGATGACCATCACGCCTTCGATGCCCTGTTCGTTCGGGTCCTGAATGCCATCGCGGTCTTCATCCAGCCAGACATAGTCGCCAAGCTGAGCCGGTGGTGCAATCGTTACCATACAAGTCGTTTCACAGCCGTTAGCATCCGTAACGGTTGCGGTGTAGTCGCCGGAAGCAAGGCTGGTGGCAGTCTCTGTGGTTTGGCCGTCACTCCATAGATAAGTATAAGGCGCTGTGCCTCCTGTGACCGTAATGGTCGCTTCACCATCGTTTCCTGCCGCTGAGATAGGGCTCGTTACCTCAATAGAACAGGATGGCGCAGGGAAAGCATTGACATCAATGGTAGCCGTAGCTGTACACTCTGCAATATCAGTTACCGTAACGGTGTAGGTGCCTGCCGGCAGGTTCGAGATAGAAGGTGTTGTCGCACCATTGCTCCACTCGTAGAAGAACGGAGGTGTGCCTCCCATTGCGCTAACGCTTACAGCACCATCGCTTGTATTCTCACAAGTGTTGCCTACATCGGCGGTAATATTAAGGTCGATCGCTTCCGGCTCGTTGATTTCTACAGTTAGGATATCTTCACAGTCGTTCGCGTCAGTCACCGTCACCGTGTAGGTGCCTGCGGACAGGTTGGTGGCTGTAGGTGTGGTTTGACCATTACTCCATGCGTAAGTAAATGGCATAGTGCCACCAGTCACTTCCACGCTGGCCTGACCGTCAGACAATCCATTACAGCTGACGTCCTCTGTCATAGACGAGGATATGGATGCAATCAATTCTTCCGGCTGTGCTACACCTACGATTGCCGTTCCGGTACAACCTGCATCATCGGTTACGGTAACTTCGTAAATGCCTGCCGGGATGTCAATGAGCTCCGGTGTGGTGCTGCCCGTGTTCCACTGATAGGAGAACGGTGGCGTACCGCCGGAAACAGACACGGCTGCTGCACCAGTTGACTCGCCAAAGCATTGTGGTGAAGTGGCAATTGGTGTCAGACTCAGGCTTGGGAAGACATCTATAGTTACAGAAGACATGGCTACACACTCGTTAAGGTCCATTACCGTAACAGTATACTGACCGGACTGAAGGCCATCAATGGTAGCCGTTGTTTCACCATTGCTCCACTCATAGGTGTAAGCAGGTGTGCCGCCGGTTACTACAGCAGTGATAGCCCCTGTACCATCATCGTCGCAGAAGATGTCTGTTTTATTAAGCGTGATGTTGATGGGGTCCGGTTCGGCTACAGTCGCTTCAGCTGTTGCGGTACAGCCCTCAATATCGGTTACCGTTACGGAGTAAGTGCCAGCGGGCACGCCCATAAGGTCCGGAGTGCTGGCGCCGTTGCTCCACTCGAAGTTGTAAGGCATATTACCTCCGGAAACAGTGGTCATCACTGCACCGAGCATGTCACCATTACAAGGATTGTTTTGTACATCAAGGCTCAGTTCTATCGCTTCCGGCTCATTGATAATGGCGGTATCGGAAGTTTCACAGAAGTTGGCATCCCGCACTGTAACGATAAGCGTATCCGGTCCTGAAAGTCCGGTAATAGTGTTGGAAACGACTTCATTGCCATCTACAAAAAGGGTGTAGCTGGCATCATTGCCGCCTGACACATTAATAATGACCTCTCCATCCCCAGCGTTTGCACAGGTAACGTCCGTCACATCAAGGTCAAGTTCAAGCAATGGTGGCTCACCGATTGTCACGGTTTCGGATAGCGTACAATCGTTGGCATCCGTGACCGTCAGGCTGTATTGTCCTGCCTGCAGGTTGATCAGCTCGCTGAGCGTATCGCCGGTAGACCATTCATAAGAGTATGGTGCGGTCCCGCCCTCAGCTGTCACCAAAATACTGCCGGTGTTGTCACCGTTGCAGAGTACGTCTCTTGGCACCACGGTAATAGAGAAGTCTTCAATAACCTCAATAAAGATTTCTTCAACCTGCGTACAACCGTTGGCATCTGTGACCGTAACGGAATAAGTGCCTTCAGGCAGGTTCTCAATATCTGTATCGGACTCACCAGTACTCCACTCGTAGGTGTAAGGTGGCAGGCCGCCTGTTGCCTCTACAGAAGCTTCACCGGTATTGCCGGCTCCGCAAACCACCTCAGGGGCGTCTACGTTGATGTCGAGTGCGGGGGCTTCTTCTATGGTTACCGTTGCCGTTGCTTCACATTCGTTGGCATCGGTGACGGTGACGGTATAAGTGCCTGCGCCAAGACCGGTGATCATTTGTGTAGTGGCACCGGTGCTCCATTCATAGGAGTAAGGCGGTGTTCCACCACTTGCCATTGCTATGGCTGTTCCGTTCATGTCGCCGGGGCAAACCAGCCCACCGGCATTCGCATCTACCTCAATTGCAGTAGGCTGAGAAATAACGAAGGTCTGAGAAGCCGTACAGCCATTGTCATCCGTTACCGTTACGCTGTAGAATCCGGCGGTTACGCCCAAAATAGCTGGCGCCATTGATCCGTTATTCCACTGATAGGTGTAGGGTGGAGTGCCTCCGGTGGGGTTAGCCGTTGCTTCGCCCGTTCCGTCTCCAAAGCAAAGCAGGTTCTTGCTTGTGCCGTTGACGGCAAGGTCATCGCTTACATCAATGGTGAAGGATGTATCGTCTGTACAGCCATTAGCATCGGTAACCGTGACGCTGTAAGTGCCTGCGCCCAGGTTCATAATGGTCTGAGTGGTTGCACCTGTATTCCACACGTAGGTAAACGGTGGCGTGCCTGAGGTAGACGTAGCTGTGAGCATGCCGTCCGTCTCAGAGCCACATACAATATCTGTTCCGGTAATTACAGCAGTAACACCATCATATTCTCCAATATCAACGGTCTTCGCCGCCTGACAGCCGTTAGCATCAGTAATGGTAACGGTATAAGTACCTGCGCCTAGACCAGTGATCATTTGTGTAGTAGCACCGGTACTCCATTCATAGGTGTAAGGAGGTGTGCCACCCATGCCTATCGCCATTGCTGTTCCTGTAAACTCGCCCGGGCATACCTCAACTGTAGCATTGATTGTTGCAACGAGGGCAGGAGGATCAGTCAACGTAAAGTTATCAATGAGCTGGCATCCGTTCTGGTCTGTTACGGTAACGCTAAAGTTGCCTGCTCCGATATTCTCAAGAAGTGGTGTGCCAGTCACACCATTACTCCACTGATAAATATAAGGCGGTGTGCCCCCCCAGCCTTCAGCCAGAATGCTACCGTTTTCGTCCCCTGGGCAAAGTGGATTGGTGACGATGATGTCCAAGATGAAGTCATCCACGATATCAATGTCAATCTCATCTATTGCAGTACAGCCCAACGCATCGGTCACGGTTACACTGTAGGAACCTTCAGGCAGGTTGGCAATGGCCTGTGTGGTAGCCCCCGTACTCCATTGATAACTGTAAGGCGGGTTACCTCCGGAGGCCATAGCTGTCGCAAGGCCTTCGCCTTCCGGGTCGCAGATGGTTTCATCACCACTGATCACTACAATAAGTTCTGATGACTCTTCGATAACAACAGCAGCCAGGTCCTCGCATCCGTTGGAATCCGTAACGGTTACAGTATAAGTTCCTGCGCTTAGCCCGGTGATCATCTGAGTGGTGGCGCCGGTATTCCATAGATAGGTATACGGAGGAGTGCCGCCGCTGGCCATCGCCATCGCCATGCCCATTGTTTCGCCGGGGCACAATTCCTGGGTTGCTGAAATATCCGCCACTACTGCTGGCGGGTCAACAAGCGTGAAATTCTCAATAAGCTGACAGCCATTCTGATCTGTTACAGTCACACCGTAGTTGCCAGCTCCGATATTCTCAAGCAGTGGAGTGCCGGTCACGCCGTTACTCCACTGATAAATGTACGGTGGTGTGCCACCCCAGCCTTCAGCGAGGATACTGCCGTTCTCGTCTTCCGGGCAAAGTGGGTTGGTCACAATAATATCTAAGATAAAGTCATCCACTATTTCAATGTCAATAGACTCGATCGCGGTACAACCAAGGGCGTCCGTAACGGTAACAGTATAGGTGCCTTCTGGCAGGTTGCCGATAGAAGCTGTGGTGCTGCCGTTGCTCCAGTTGTAGGTAAACGGCGGTGTGCCACCAATTGGAGTGGCAGTAGCAAATCCTTCGCCTTCCGGATCGCAAACGGTTTCGTCTCCGCTGATGGTTACGCCAAGGCTTGGTGCAGCTTCAATAACCACCGTAGCAACGTCCTGACACATCGCGGCATCGGTAACGGTAACCGTATAGGTGCCTGCGCCCAAACCTGTAATTTGTTGGGTGGTTTCTCCTGTGCTCCACAGATAGGTAAACGGAGCCGTGCCCCCTGAAACAGTTGCGGTCGCCGTAGAGGTGTTTTCACCAAGGCAAACGGTAGATTCAGAGGTAATGATTGAAACAATCAGGTTAGGTGGAGTGTCGATCATTACCGCATCGGTAGCTGTACAGCCATTCACATCGGTAACCGTTACCATATATACACCACCGGGAAGGTTGGAAATCGTCTGAGTCGTCGCACCCGTGCTCCACTGATAGGTGAATGGGCCCGCTCCATCGGTGACAGAAACAGTTGCAGAGCCGTTTGTGCCATCACAGACTGTAACGTCGCTTCCAATGATCGTAATTTCAAGATTTGTAGCAGCCATAACCATGGTAGAAGCTACATCTTGACACCCCTGCGCATCCGTAACCGTGACGGCGTACACACCCGGTGCCAGCCCGGAAATCGTCTGTGTGGTTGCGCCATTGCTCCAGCTGTAGGAAACCGGCTGCACACTACCTACCGGAAATGCGGTAATAGACCCGTCATTCTGATCAGGGCAGCTCTCGTCGTTCTTTTGCAGGGATACATTTAAGTTTGACAAAGGAGCGATGACTACATTGTCTACCGCAATACAGCCATTGGCATCCGTAACGGTGACGGAATAGCCTCCGGGAGCAAGTCCAGCAATGGAAGTGGTTGTTGCACCTGTACTCCAAAGGTAGCTGTAGGGTAGGGTGCCACCTGAGGCAACCACGGAAGCAGAACCGTTGTCGTCACCCACGCAAACCGGATTTTGCCCGGTTCCATTGGCAAAGAGTGCAGGAGGTTCAATCACAGTGCCTGAACCAACTGCCTGACAACCCTCGCTGTCGGTAAGGGTAACAGTGTAAGTGCCAGGTGCCAGGCCACTGATAGAAGACGTTGTCGCACCTGTGCTCCATAAATAAGAAAACGGGGGCGTGCCGCCAATTGGTGTTGCAGTGATCTGCCCGTCATTATCACCCGGACAGGTAATATTATTGACATTAACGTTGACATCCAGAGGCGTGAAATCAACCGTTATACACTCCACTGCACCGCACAGGTCCTGATCGGTCATGGTAACACAGTAAGTGCCTGATCCCGGAACGGTAATGGTAGAACCATTTTGCCCGGTATTCCAGTTGTAATTGTAGGGTGGCTCCCCGCCGCTGCCTGTTGCCGTTATGGTAATAGGCAGTGTACAGTTGTCAGCCGTGATGTCTACATTGACTAAATCCGGCTGGGTAACGGTAACATTTTTAATAGCGGAATTATTGGAGGCATCCACTACGGTAACGGTATATGTACCAGCTGTAATTCCGGAAAGCACGGGCCCTACTGCACCGGTATTCCAGGTATAGCTGTAAGGGGCGTTCCCTCCGGAAGCAGTTGCGGTCACACTGCCGTTAGGTTGGCCAAAACAGGCAGGCTCAGTGACCTGAAAGTCAACAGTGATCTGTGCCTGCAAGACGGAAATGGATAAAAAGAAGAGCGGAAGCATCATTAATAAGCGGTTCTTCGGGCTCTTCAGCTTACACAATAGCCTTGTGCGAATGGAAGATGGTAAAGTTCTTTGCATCTGGATTATGAATTTGTTAGCTGAAAAATGGCATTTAACAGATTAATAGGCTCGGTAACGATCAGGGCTTATATGGCCATAGACGGACCAAATAGCACTGGCTTCTACCGAAAATAAATTTACTGACTATTGTCAAACCTGGAAAAACACCAAATTGGCTATGGCAAAAACCATAGCACTTTCTTTATGAAGGGAACTCCGGAATTTCCGAAGCCAAAGGGAATGGTGGGGCAAGATGATTGCTACTAAGTGTATAGACGCTTTTTAGCATCCAATGTCACAAAGAAACAAATTTTGTTTTAAACATCCAATCACTTTATTGAAGTTTGCTGGGAACAGGTGTACCAAACTTTTCTTTTCAAGGTGTAGACCCACACCCTTACCTTTAATTTATCTATACGGTTAGTCCTGTTGAATGTTCCAAAAAAGCCACATCTTTTTTCTGGAAATCAACGTATTATAAAATATTTTCAGGTGTCTGCCTGGGGCTTTATTTCAGTTGCTCAGGGTTTTTGTTTATTTTGGCGCAAAAAAATAAGTCGCACTGAATCTCAGTACGACTTATCATTCATAATCCCATGAACATGTACGAAAACTAGCAAGAGCTAGTTGAAAAGTATAAATCTTTATATTAGGTCCGCCTGATGAGGAGGCTTAATTGTCTTTCAAGGTTTGGAAGTAGTTGCCGTATAGCAAGTCAGATTTTCCCAGATCCGACTTGCTATAAGAGGCAAACTAAAATCCCAAATAAAAAATCCCAAATTCTGAGAGCCGAATCGTTCATCGGCTTCTATCTTCGTCTGACATTACAAACATCTTAATAATTACAAGAGATAACAAAGACAAAAATGGGCTATTGTGAAAAAAAATTCAGAGAGATTCGATTTTTACCCCATTATAAAATGGTTTTTTATGGGAACTTGTGAAAATAAAAGGTTTTTTTAGGCGCTAATTCCAAGGTGAAAAGCTCAAAAAAACTTTCATTTTTTATTTGCGGGAAACAAAAAATGCACTGCCGGGTAAGTTCCAGCAGTGCATTTTTAATTCGGCCGCAGGCCGGTTTAGGCATCAATAAGCACGACAAAGCGGTTGTCAAGCGGGTCGAGGTGCTCCATCAGGGCTTCAAAAAATCCCCGCCCGTATTTCAGGTAGTACATCGTGAAGTTGTCGTAGCGTTCCTGAAGCCCGTTATTCGGGAAAAGCTTATCCTTGAGGGTGCGCATTTGATTGACAGCGGTGTCGTGGCGTTGCTTTTCGGCCCGCATGAGCTTGCCTTCAAGCTGATTCAAGCTGTTTATCTGACGGGCACCTTCGGCAGCGGCTGCCTTGCGCAGTGTAGGGTCTACTTCCAGAGCTTTGGCTTCTACCTGTTTGAAAACCTGCGCGAGAGCTTTTTTCTCCTCTGACAGGCTGATCTCGTTTTCGGTATTTTCTCTCACGTATTCCTTTATCAGCGCTTCAATGTCGCCGAAGAGGTCTGCTACCTGCAAGTCAAGCTTATCCAGGCGTTTGCGGGTTCCTCTATCAACAAAAAGTACGGAGTTCCGGCGGACGAGCATAGGGAAATTCAGCGCAAAGGCTTCAAATTGTGCTTTGCGTTCCAGCCAGTACGCTATTTCTCCGCCCCCACCGATGTAGGCCAAGTTGGGAAGGATGTATTCCTGATAGATCGGCCGCATGACCACATTAGGGCTAAATCGCTGTGGGTTGGTTTCGATTTCTGCCTTGAGTTCCTCCGCTGTCCAGGAAATATCCTGATTAAGCACCTGGTATGTTGCTCCTTCCTGCACAATACGCTCCCGGAAACCTTCGCCCAGGTAGAAAAAGTTAATTGCTCTTGGATAGGCCTGTTCAGAAAAACCAGCCGCTTCCAGTTCTTTAACGGTGGCTTCTACTAACGACTTGGAAGGCTGCTCAAATATTTCCTTTTGAATAAAGGGCGCAAAGGAAGCCTTTAAATCAGGATGGCTGGGGTCAAGAATAACGAGCCCGTATTCGCCCAACAGGCGGTGGGTCAGGTCAAAAGCAACTTCGCTGTACTTTGTCTTTCCATCCAGAGCCGCTTGGAACAGGCCTGTCAGCTCCTGAGCAGAAGGCGAATCGCCCATAATGTCTGCGAGCGTATCCAAAGCTTCCTGCAATCCGTCAAGGGGCATTTGACCTACAGAACCGCTGTGGTCATTTTCCCAGGTGACGGTTTTGCCAAAAATATGCAGGTGGTTCACTTCCTCGAAATCATGATCTTCCCCACCGGTAATGAATAAAGGAACGAAGTTATAATCCGGATAGGCCTTCCCAAGCTGATCTGCCAGTTTGAGGGTGGAAATGATTTTGTAGATGTAGTAAAGCGGGCCAGTAAACAGGCTGGGTTGGTGGGCTGTCGTAACGGTATAGGTGTTGGCTTCCAGCAAAGCATCTATCCTGCTGCTGGTGCGCTCGCTCAGTTCCTTGCCCTCGTATTGGGCTCTAAGTGCCCGGACCAGGGTTTCCCGGCGTTCGGGGTCGAAGGTTTTGTCCCGGATGACCGACTCAAAAGCCTCCATGGTCACAGGGTATTTATAAAAGGGTTTAAGCCTTGGATCGGCGGTGGTGTAGGCTAGGTCCCGCTCAGACAGTTGCGGCACTTTATCAGGGGAAAGAAGTTCCCGGGTAAGGTCTGGCTTCGGTTTACTCATTTAATGTTTGTAGATTGATGATTGTAGATGCTTTTAGGAGAAAGCAAATCCGGGGGTAATAGTTGACTGGCCACCTATTATTTTTACCAGCAGGCAATTGCCGGAAAATCAAATGAGATTCCTTGCAGATATGCGCACAATTTATATTTTTGGCATGCTACCCTTAATCAAATCATTATTACATCAAGATTCATATGGACCAATATATCCTTGCTCTTGACCAGGGGACTACGAGCTCCCGGGCTATTCTCTTTGACCATGAAGGCAGTATAGTTGCCACGGCGCAGCAGGAATTTACTCAGATTTACCCCAAAGCGGGCTGGGTGGAACATGACCCTAACGAAATTTGGAATACCCAATTGAAGGTTGCACAGGGTGTCCTTCGCAAGCAGGGGGTGCCTGCTGACCGGATTGCGGGCATTGGCATTACCAATCAAAGGGAAACTGCAGTGGTTTGGGACCGGAATACCGGAGAGCCTATCCACAATGCGATTGTCTGGCAGGACCGGCGTACGGCAAAAATCTGTGATCAGCTGAAAAAAGACGGGCATGAGCCCTACCTGCGCGAAAATACCGGGCTATTGGCTGATGCCTACTTTTCCGGCACCAAAGTCAAATGGATACTGGACAACGTGGAAGGGGCCAGAGCCAAGGCCGAAGCCGGGGAGCTTTGTTTTGGAACTATCGACTCCTGGCTCATCTGGAAGCTCAGCGGAGGCAAGCAGCATGTGACGGATTATACCAATGCTTCGCGCACCTTATTATATAATATCAAAAACCTGGAGTGGGACGACCACCTGCTTGACATCCTCAGCGTGCCCAGGTCTATGCTTCCTGAGGTGAAATCTTCCAGCGAAGTGTACGCAGAGACCCAAGCTTACCTTTTTGGCAAGCCTATTCCCATTGCCGGGATTGCGGGCGATCAGCAGGCCGCGATGTTTGGGCAGGCTTGTGTGAAGCCGGGCATGGGCAAAAACACCTACGGCACCGGCTGCTTCATGCTGATGAATACCGGGCATGAAATGGTCCGCTCCAAACATGGACTGCTGACCACGGTAGCCTGTGGACTGGACGGAAAGCCAATGTACGCGCTGGAGGGGAGTGTATTCATTGCCGGTGCTGCTATTCAGTGGCTGCGTGACGGATTAAAGATTATCGATGAGTCGCCAGATTCTGAATACTATGCCATGAAAGTTCCTGACACTGATGGAGTGTATGTCGTACCTGCATTTGCCGGCCTCGGCGCGCCCTACTGGGATATGTACGCAAGGGGCGCTATTTTCGGACTGACCCGCGGTACGGGCAAAGCTCATATTATCCGGGCAACCCTGGAATCGCTGGCTTACCAAACCAAAGACGTGCTGAATGCGATGGAAAAAGATGCCGGCTTTCCGCTACAAGCCTTACGGGTAGACGGAGGGGCGAGCGCTAACAACCTCCTCATGCAGTTCCAGTCTGATATGCTGGATGTTCAGGTGGAGCGCCCTAAGATCATCGAAACAACGGCCCTGGGCGCTGCCTACCTGGCGGGGCTGGCTACCGGCTACTGGAAGCAGGAAGAATTGGAACAAAAATGGCAGCTGGATATTGCCTTCCAACCGGAAATGGCAGATGAAGAGCGGGACCGCCGCTACACAGGATGGCAAAAAGCAGTCAAACGCAGTATGGATTGGGAAAAAGCAGAGTAAACGTAAATGGCCATAACCTATATTTCTCCGGAGAAAGCAGTTGCGCAACTAAAGGATACTCCTTTACTGGATGTCCGTACGCCAGCTGAGTTTGAGGAAGCCCACATCCCTGGTGCACATAATTTACCGCTCTTTTCAAACGAAGAACGGGCAGAAGTAGGCACGCGCTACAAGCAGGTGAGCCCGAAACAAGCCTTTTTGAAAGGTCTTGAATTTGTGGGCCCGAAAATGCGCCATTTGGTGGAGCAGGCTGGAAAAATAGCTCCGGGAGGAAAGGTACAGTTGCACTGCTGGCGGGGTGGTCAGCGCAGCAGCAGCGTAGGGTGGTTGCTGGACCTGAGTGGCTTTGAAGTAGAAGTCATTAAAGGAGGGTATAAAGCTTACCGGACTTGGGTTCAGGCATCGCTTACTCAGGTAAAAGCAAATTTCCTGATCGTTGGCGGGCCTACGGGTGCCGGGAAGACAGAAGTCATTCACGCGCTGAAAGCTGCAGGCGAGCAGATCATTGATTTGGAGAAGCTGGCCCATCATAAAGGCTCCACCTTTGGTGCACTGGGGGAAGCTCCTCAGCCAACTGTGCGGCAGTTTGAGAATGACTTGTGGGAAGCCTACCGACAGCTCGACCCTGATCGCCGGATTTGGCTGGAAAATGAAAGCCGGGCCATTGGCAGGGTTTACATTCCAGAGGGCTTTTGGAAAACCATGACCAAAGCCCCGTTATTCGATCTGCAGGTGAGCCATGAAGACCGGCTTAACCGCCTGGTACAGCAGTATGCGTCCTTTTCTGATGCCCAGTTGGCAGAAGCGTTTGGACGAATCCGCAAACGGCTCGGCGGGCAGCATCTCAAAGCGGCACTGGAATCTCTGGAGAATAAAGACTACCACAAGGCGGCTGAAATTGCCCTGGTCTATTATGACAAAGCCTATCATCACCATACTTTTGAGAAGGTGGGGCGGCAAACGGTTTATCCGGTTCCGGTAGAAAAGGACGACCCGGTTCAAACCGCCCGCACCCTAATCGCGTTCGCCAATCAAAAACAATACTAGAATGGAATATAAACTGACTGAATATAGCCACGGTGCCGGCTGCGGGTGCAAGATCGCTCCCAAAGTTTTGGATGAGATCCTGGCCCATGCTAATGAAAAAGCCCCTTTTCCAGGCCTTCTGGTCGGCAATGACAAGCGGGATGATGCAGCTGTCTTTGACCTGGGCGACGGCACTGCCATCGTAAGCACCACTGACTTTTTTATGCCCATCGTTGATGACCCGGTCGATTTTGGGCGTATCGCTTCCGTGAATGCCATCAGCGATATTTATGCGATGGGGGCTACGCCTCTGGTCGCCATTGCCATTTTGGGGTGGCCTATAGATAAACTGCCGCCCGAAGTGGCCAATCAGGTCATTGAAGGCGGGCGCAGGGCTTGCCAGGAGGCAGGGATTCCGCTGGCAGGCGGGCACAGCATCGACAGTCCAGAGCCAATATTCGGGCTTGCAGTCACCGGCCGGGTAAAAAAGGACGAGCTCAAGATGAACGGGGGAGCCAAGGCAGGAGATGTACTTTTTCTAACTAAACCCCTCGGCGTGGGTATTCTAAGCACGGCACAAAAAAAGAAGAAGCTGAAGCCAGAGCACAGTACTATAGCCCGCGACAGCATGGTCCAGCTCAACAAAGTGGGCGCTGTTTTTGCCCGACTCCCGTATGTGCATGCCATGACGGACGTGACGGGGTTCGGTTTGCTGGGGCATTTGAGTGAAATGTGTGAAGCCAGTGAACTGAGCGCTACGGTGAACTTCAATCAGGTCCCTTTTCTCGACAGGGAGGTGCTGGACTACTACCTGGGCGAAAAGTGCATACCTGGCGGCACTCATCGCAACTGGAGCAGCTACGGGCACAAGATTGAGGACCTGCCCGATGAACAGCGCTTTTTACTTTGCGACCCTCAGACCAGTGGCGGCCTGCTGGCAGCAGTAGCGCCTGGGCATGTGGATGACTTTAAGCAAGCGGCAAAGGCTGAGGGTTTCGAATTGGCGCCTCTGGGTACCTTGGAAACACAGCGCGCAAAGCTGGTCTGCGTTACCGCTTAACCCTCAGACTGAGCATACTGCACCATAAGCCGGGCTGCTTTGCGGGAGGCACCGCCCTGCCCAATTTGATTTTTAAGGGCGTCATAATCTGCTTTCATGGATTCCCGGCGGTCGCCACCGGCCAGAATAGCTGACAGCTCTTCCCGTATGCGTTCCGGGTTACAGTCGCCCTGTATGAGTTCTCTGACGATTTCCCGGTTGGCAATAAGGTTGACCAGAGAAATATAATCCACATTTACGACTTGCCGGGCAATGTAGTAGGAGAGGGAGCTGCCTTTATAGCACACGACCTGTGGCACTTCAAACAGGGCGGTTTCCAGAGTAGCGGTACCGGAAGTCACGAGGGCCGCTTCCGCGTGTTGCAATAAGGCATAAGTTTGGTTGTCGGTAAAATGAACCCGCTCTGACGCTTCTTTGGAAAGCGGCGACTGCTGTATGACCCGCTCGTAAAACGCCCGCTCCTGCGAAGGTGCACCCGCAATTACAAACTGATAACCGGGAAAGTCCGGGACGATGGAGAGCATAACATTGAGCAGGCGCTCGATTTCCTGTTTACGGCTCCCGGGCAGCAAAGCGATGATGGGAGCGTCTTTCAGTTGGTGGACCGTAATGAAATCTACAGGCGCTTCGAAGGCCTCTACCACATCCATGAGCGGGTGCCCTACGAAATCGACCTCATAATCGTACTTCGCATAAAAGTCACGCTCAAAGGGGAGGATGACAAACATACGGTCTACACTGGCTTTAATACCATGCACCCGGCTGCTGTGCCAGGCCCAAATCTGTGGGCTGATGTAGTAGAATACCCGTATGCCCTGTGCTTTAGCCCATTTAGCAATCCGAAGGTTGAACCCCGGATAGTCAATCAAAATCAATACATCAGGCTGATAGACCAGGATATCCCGCTTGCACATTTTGATATTACCCAGGATAGTGCGGATATTCTTTAAGACTTCCCAGAAGCCCATAAACGCCAGGTCTCGGTAATGCTTCACCAGTTGACCACCCTCCGCTTCCATAAGATCGCCACCCCAGATTCTGAAATCAGCTTGCTCATCCTCGGCTTTCAGCCCTTTCATCAGATTGCTGCCGTGCAGGTCACCTGATGCTTCCCCAGCAATGATGTAGTACTTCATGAGAGGATGTATTTCCCGAAGTAAATGACCCAGGCCGCTACCAAAACTACGGTAGCAAGCACAATGCCCCTCATGGATTGAGTGGCTCGTGCCTTCATGAACTTATTGAGCGGCAGCAGGTTAAGGCAAATGGCAATGACTGCCGAAGTCCGTTCCCGGAAGTAGGGGGAAAAGCCTCGCTCGCTTACCACTCCGCTATTTTCCAGCATGCCATACCCAAAATAGATAAGCGCAAAGCCCAGGGCCGGCAGCAACAGCCCAATCAGCAGGCCATAAGGGAGGTTGTTTCTCTGGAACATACCTTACAGTTTTTCGATTTGCTTAAGGGTCTTGATGGCCCGGTAATTGGTCAGGTCGTGCATGGATGGCACCACCGAGATGTAGTTGTTTTCCAGCGCCCAGATGTCGGTGTCGTCGGCTTCGTCATCATTGGAAAACCGGCCCGTCAACCAGTAGTATTTTTGCCCCCGGGGGTCTTCAGCTTCCGTGAATTCTTCGATCCATCGGGCATCCGCCTGACGGCAAACCCGCAGCCCTTTAAGCTCGGGTCTGGGGATAGCCGGGATATTGACATTCAGCAGGCTGCCTTCTTCCAGGCCGTTATTCAAAACCCATTCCGCAAGGGTCTTAACAAAGGGTACACAAGGCTCGAAATCCGCTTCGTGGGAGTAGTCGAGCAGAGAAAGCCCAATAGACGGTATGCCTTCCAGTGAAGCTTCCATTGCCGCGGAAAGCGTACCGGAATAGATGATATTGATGGAGGCATTGGACCCGTGGTTGATGCCCGAAAGGCACAAATCAGGTTGCCGGTCTTTCAGCACCACATGTTTGGCCAGCTTTACGCAGTCTACGGGCGTGCCTGAGCATTCGTAGGCTTCCACATCCTCAAACACCTGTTTGTTGGGATGAAGCCGGATTGGCCCGCTGATGGTAATGGCGTGCCCCATGCCCGATTGCGGGGAATCCGGGGCGACCACCACCACATCCCCCAGCGATTTTGCAATGTCCACCAGGGTGCGAATGCCAGGTGCGGTGATGCCGTCATCATTGGTTACCAGTATCAGAGGTCGTTTCATGGAATCGTTTTTGAGCCATGCCCGAAATTAGTGTTTTGTCAAGTATCAAACACTTGGGGCTGGGCGGGTGAGTGGCCAAAAATACATTAACATGGCCATAAATAAAAACAAGGTTTTAAACTAAGAAAGCGAGTGAGCGTTTGAAAGGTTGACATTCCGAAAAATGAGTATTAACAGACAGAACGAAGGCATGACGAGTATTGGAAAAAAAGGCGTACTACTGGTGAATTTAGGCACACCGGATGATCCCTCGAGAGGGGCGGTGTATCGTTACCTCAAGCAGTTTTTGCTCGATCCCCGTGTCATTGACTACCCATGGCTGCCCCGGAATCTGCTGGTGCGGGGGATTATTGCGCCTTTCCGTAGCGGCAGTTCTTCCAAGCTCTATAAAATGCTCTGGACGGAGGAGGGCTCTCCGCTCAAGTTCTATGGGGAGCGCGTCCGGGATGGCGTTCAGGAATTGCTTGGCGACGAGTACGTCGTGGAGCTTGCTATGCGCTACCAGAATCCGTCAATCGGCCATGCCATCGAAAACCTGGAGAAAGCCCTGGTCTCGGAAATCACCGTGATACCGATGTTTCCACAATATGCCTCGGCCACCACTGGTTCTGTGCACGACGCGGTCATGCAGGAACTTTCAAAACGGCAGATCATCCCGGATGTCAAAATGATCAATTCTTATTACGACCGCCCCAGCATGATCAAGATATTTGCGGACAATGCCCGTCAGTTTGATCTGGACAGCTATGATCATATCATTTTCAGTTACCACGGCCTGCCGCAGCGGCAACTCCGGAAAGGCGATCCGACCAACAGCCACTGTACCAAGAAGGAGGATTGCTGCATGAATATTACTCCGGTGAACCAATTTTGCTATTCCGCGCAGTGCCACGCCACCACAAAAGCCATTGTGGCAGAGCTGGGCCTCAAGCCGGAGCAGTACACCACTGCCTTTCAAAGCCGCCTGGGGCCGGAAGCCTGGGCACAACCCTATACCATCAAGACGATTGAAGAGCAGGCCGGGAAAGGGGCGAAGCGCCTGCTGGTTTTCAGCCCGGCTTTTGTAGCCGATTGCCTGGAGACCATCATCGAAATCGGTACCGAGTACCAGGAAGAATTTGAGGAAATGGGCGGCGAACACGTCGACCTTGTTCCCAGCCTGAATGACGATCCCAGGTGGATTCAGACCGTGGCCGACCTGGTACTGGAACAGCAAAAGACCAGCATCTCCCACCCGGCAGCCACTGCTGCATCGGAATCGTAAAAAAGCCGGGGAGGGGCTTGGGGTGTCCCTCTCAAAACCTATCTTTGCGGCAAAAAATAAAGCCCGTGAAAGAACGCCAAATTACCAGCGACCTTCTAATGGTACGCCCCGCGCACTTCGGCTACAACCCGGAGACCGCTACCAATAATGCCTTTCAGAGTGAAAACCCTGATCTTACTGCTGAGCAGGTAAAAGAAAAAGCACTTCAGGAGTTCGATACTTTCGTAGCCCGCCTGCGCGATGCCGGGGTGCAGGTATATGTGGCCGAGGACACTCCTCTGCCAGTCAAGCCGGATGCGATTTTCCCCAATAACTGGGTCACCTTTCATCAGGATGGCACTGTAGCTACCTATCCCATGCATGCCCCGACCCGGCGGAAAGAGCGCAGGGAGGATGTTATTGAGCAGCTTTCCACTCACTTTGAGGTCAACAATCGGGTACAATTTGAAGGTACAGAAGCCGAAAGCCGTTTCCTGGAAGGCACCGGCAGCCTTATCCTGGACCGTCCCAACCGCATCGCCTATGCCTGCCTGAGCCCGCGTACGGAAGGAGAACTGCTGGACACCTTTTGCACAACGATGGGCTACAAAAAAGTAGCATTTACCGCAGTAGATGGCGAAGGGAAAGCCATCTATCATACTAATGTGATGATGGCGCTGGGGGTGGACTTTGTGGTCATTTGCCTGGATGCCGTGCCTGATAAAGCAGAACAGCAATTACTTAAAGATCAGTTTGCCGCTACCGGGAAAGCAATTATCGAAATTTCCCTGGATCAGATGATGGCCTTTGCCGGCAATATGTTGCAGGTAGCCGGTAAAGACGGTACACCTTACCTCGTCATGTCAGAGCAGGCTTATCAGTCGCTCACCGCCGGGCAGGTAGCTACCATTGAGCAATACACGGAAATATTGCACAGCCCGCTGTACACGATTGAGCAGCACGGTGGCGGTAGCGCCCGCTGTATGATGGCGGAAATTTTTCTGGAGGAAAAATAAACAGTAACCGGGACGAGGCTGAATATAAGGGCAGCCTCGTCGCCAGTAATTTTATGCCTGTGCCTTAGGCGTATTAAAGCTCATCGGGGGGAACGGAGGCTGTCCGGACTCGTCGATTGGCCCAAACTGCGCTTCGTATTTCTGAATATTGTCCTGCAGTGCTTTCAGCATACGCTTGGCATGCTGAGGAGTCAGAATAACGCGCGACTTCACTTTGGCCTTTGGGACATTAGGTACGAGCCGGACAAAGTCCAGGATGAACTCCGAATTGGAGTGGGAAATAATCGCCAGGTTAGAATAAACGCCCTCTGCGACTTCTTCCGGTAGCTCAATATTGAGTTTATTTTGTGGGTTTTTCTTCTGGTCTGCCATGTTCTGGAACTATTTTTGTTTTCCTGTAATTTGAAAGATTGGCAATATCGCAATTAATCTCATGCCCGCAAAACATGAACCCTTACCTGCAAGCGAATCGTGAACTTTGGGACGGCTGGGCCAGCTTCCATCCAGAGTCGGCATTTTACAATATGGAAGCGTTCATAAACGGAGCGTCTTCTTTAATGGAACCAGAATTGCAGGCACTTCAGCCAGTCGATGGGAAAAGTTTGCTTCACCTGCAATGCCATTTCGGTCAGGACACCCTGTCCTGGGCAAGGCTCGGGGCTCAGGCGACGGGCGTGGACTTTTCAGAGAAGGCGATTGCTACCGCCCGTTCCCTCGCAGAAGATATGAGTCTTCCTGCCCGCTTCGTGCAATCGGATGTCTTAGTACTCGATTTAGAGGAAACCTTTGATATCGTTTTTACTTCCTACGGAGTGCTGACCTGGCTGCCGGATATTAAACGCTGGGGGGAAGTAGTGGCCCGCCACCTGAAGCCTGGTGGTACTTTTTTTATCGCGGAGTTTCATCCGGGCCTGATGATGTTCGACTTTGACACGGGAAAACACGCTTGTAGCTATTTTGGAACCGAAGCGCCTTCTTTTGCAGAAGAAGTGGTGGGGTCCTATGCGAACCCGGAAGAGGGGACCCCCCGCATGGAGTACACCTGGAACTACAGCATCAGTGAAGTGCTCAATGCACTGATGGGGCAGGGGATGGAGCTAAAAGCTTTCAAGGAGTATCCGGCATCGCCTTTTGACTGCTTTCCCAACATGAGACCAAGGCCTGATGGCTGGTTTGAGTGTGAATCTTTAGTAGGTGCGCCTCATTTGTTTACCCTGCTGATGCGGAAGCCTGAGTAATCTTAAAGCCTGAACAGCGGCTGTGCCCTTCTGTTAAGAAAAGCCACAGCCGCTGCTTAAATTATTCAACAACAACTTGCTGAACGGCCTGTCCCTCCGCTGTTTGAACGGACAGAAAGTACAGTCCTGCTGCAAGCTGGGTTGTTGGAAACTGCAGGGTATGCCGACCGGCACCGTAGTTCAGATCGGCCATCTGAAGGGATTGCCCAAGGCTGTTGAACAGTCTGATCCGTCCATTAATCGGTGCATTGACTGCGAAATCCACTGTGAGCGTATTCCCTGCACTAACGGGCTGGGGGAAAGCCCTGAATGAAGTCAGCTGATCGATTGCAGCCACACGGCTTACATCAGTAGTACTGAAAGTGCCCACTTCTGAAATCGGTGCGCAGTAAGAATAGGCATTGTATGGCGTAATGCGCCAGTAATAGTCGCGGTTAGCCACAAGGTCGGTCACCACAAGGGCATTACCTTCCACAACGTATTCTGACCGTAGGCCAAAGGTAGGCAGCGGGCTGATTTGCACAATGTAATGAGTTGCATTTTCAACCGGCGTCCAGGAAAGCAGTACTTCATCGAAAGGCAGCTCCGCACCCTCTTCCGGGCTAAGAAATTCCGTAACTGTACTGGCTACGAGGCCCATGGGCGGCTCCTGAGAAATCCAATCCGGGTTTTCATCGTAGAGATCAGCACGCATGGCGGCAATCTGCTCCGGTGTGAACCTGGCCTGACAGGCATCGTCAGAATAGCCCATGATCAGGCTGCCATCCGAACGGAAGCTGGCACCGGTGGGGTCTGTTTGAAGGACCGGGCTTTCCCCATTGGCGTCGCAAAACCAGCGCTGAGCCAGATAGTCCGGCGAGGTGTCGCAGAAACCATCAGCGGCAAAGCTGCAGTTGCTGCCATCCAGTAATTCTACGTAGGCGGTATCAATAATCAAGGTGTCTTCAATAAGGGTATCCTGGAAGAAAGTGTAGTCATAGGTGATGATCTCAGGTGCCGGGTTGTTGTAGTTGTGCGTCTGCGACCCGTCATGGCTGATGCCACCTTCCCATCCCAGGAAAGGGTGGGGGATAGCCAGGGCATGCCCGATTTCGTGCGCCCAGGTGTTGTCATTAGGCCCCGAGCAGCTTTTACGCATGGCGATGCCCGCATAGGGGAGGTTGTAACCACAGTTGCCGGCCGGATCATTGACAAAATAGATGTTTAAAGTGCCATCAACGTTGTTGGCGAACATCATTTCCGCTCCTTCCAGGACGGTCTCGTGAGCGTACCAGGCAGAATTCATCAGGTAATTGATCTCCCCCGCCATAAAAAACTGAATATTAGCTTCCTCAAAGCTCTCGTTGAGTTTGCAGAAGGCCGCTTTCAGCCCCGAAAGGGAAAAGAAACCATTACCGGAATCGGTCCCTACGATGTGTATGGTGAGTGGGACATACAAGGTCGTATCATTGTCCCGCTGATACAGCTGCGGGGCTTCCTGATAGCGCTTCAGCCAGTCAGATTTGCCCGGTGGAGTGCCACAGGGGAAGTCCCAGTTGGATTGTGCCTGTACTGCTGTGGCCAGGCTAAGGATTAAAACCAGTGCGTGTAGAATTTTTGCCATCGGTCTGCATTTTTTCGAAAGATAAACAATGGTGGGCAGTTCTCCACCCGGTAGCTGAACCGCCTAGCGGACCAGGCTCAATTTTTCCACCCATCGGCCATTGCCTGTCGTCAGCTCCAGGAAGTAAAGCCCGGGTGGCAGGCTTCTCGTTGGGACTTGTAATGTCTGTTTTCCAGGCTGCGCCTCGAACTGCAGGTTTTGTACGGACTGGCCGCTGCTGCTCATCAGGCGCAGGTGAGCGGGCCCGCTCCCGGGGACTTCATATTCGACATTAAAGTAGCCGGCACTTAGGCTTGCTGGTTGGGGGAACGCTCTGAGCCCGTAGCTGCCTAATGAGACATCTTTACTATCTACGAAGGTACCTACTGTGAATGCATTGGGCATACTGTAAGCGGTGCAACCATCGTACCGGCTGAAGGGGCGCACTTTCCAAATGTAGGTGCGGTTGGATTGCAGGTTGTTGATTGTCAGGCTATTGGTAGATGAAGTGTAGCTCCTGAAATTGATGGTAGCTCCATTGAAAGGTACGTAGAAGTCGAAGTCAACAGCGTAGCCAATCGCTCCGGGCACGGCTTCCCATTCCAATGTAACGGAGCTGGTGACGTCAAAAACAGCACCGGAATCGGGAGCAGTCAGCGCCACTTCAAAGGTATCCGGAATAAGGTCTGGAATAAACGGATTGAGGAGGAGCCCCGGGCGCTGAAACTCAATATTTGCCCGCATGGCGGCAATTTGCTCGTCTGAAAAACGGTTCATGCACCGGTCGCTTGCATAGCTCATGAAGAAGGTGCCATCAGAGCGGAAGGTGGAATCCGCGGGATCTTTTTGCTGCACATTACTCAAGGCCTCATTATTACACGGCCACCGATAGCTGAGGTAGTCGGGGGGCGTATCGCAGAAGCCATCGCCAGCGGTACTGCAAAAATCACCATCCATCCGCTCTACCCGGCGGCCATTGATGAACGCAGGAGTGGGGTCAATCGGGCTGTAGTCTGTGCCTTCCCAACCAGAGAAGGTATGAGGCAGGGAAAAGAAGTGGCCAAGTTCATGCGCCCAGGTGTGGCTATTGACACCGCTGCAACCTTTGGACATTGCCACGGCATCAGCCCCTGGAGAAAAGTAGCCGCAGGCACCGCCGGGATCTTGTACAAAGTAGCAGTTGACCGTATTGGGCACGTTGTTTTCCTGCATCATTTGGAAGCCTTGCCCAAACGTATGCTGATAGTAGGTGGAATTGTTGATATAACGGATGTCTCCTGCAATAAAGAATTGTAAATCTGCAGGTAAGAAGTCCTCATTCAAGGTACAAAGCGCATCTGCCAGCTGCTCACCGGTAAAAAAGCCTGATCCTTCATCTGTGCCGACGAGGTGGATGGTCATTGGAATGTAGAGCAATTCGCCTGAGCGGGCAGCGTAATTTTCCGGATTACGCTGATAGGATTCCAACCATTCGCTCTTTCCGGGAGGCGTGGCGCAGAAGTTGTCCGTTGCCTGTGCGGACAGTTCCGTGTGGCCGGTTATGAAAACAGTCAGGAATAGAAAAAACAGGTGTCGTCTTAAATTCATCTGGCAAATTTGTTATTGAATATCCAATGTGCGGGAGCGACCAAAATGTTGCCGCGCCAGCCCAATAATAATGCCCAATAAATCAAGTAGTTCATTGGGCATTATTGGTAAGGATTAAATTGTCGTTTTGCTTTCAGAAAAAAGTTTAACGGGTAACGACCAACCGCTTAAACTGCCGCCCTTCCGGACTATTGAGCCCAATGAGGTACACGCCCGGGTGAAGGTTTTGGGAGGGCATTTCAAAGGTATTGCTGCCTTGCTGTACTTTCACTTCGCCCAGCTGCGCGATTTCCTGGCCTGCCATGTTGTGCACGGAAACCTGTGCTGAGAAAGCCTGATTGGCTTTCAGGATAATCTGAACGTTGGCCTGCCCGCTCACAGGGTTTGGTGCTACGCTGAATACGTCAAGCAGTTCAATGTCATTGGCAGCTACGGTGCTGCCAGTGGTGAATGCTTCGGCATCCGAAAACTCTGTGCAGGTCCGGTAGGCGCTGAAAGGGCGTATTCTCCAGAAGTAGTTGGTATTCTCCAGAAGGCCGGTGATTACTTTAGAAGTGCCATAAACCACTTCATCGTAAACCGTAAGGGTAGCAGAGAAGGTTGGCAGGCGTGAAATTTGCAGGACATAAGCCTGAGCACCGGGTACGGCATCCCATGAAAGGTTTACCGCGTTAAAGCCTTCCACGATCTCGCTGTTGATCGGGCCGGTAAGTACCGGTGTTTCCGTGATTTCTTCCAGTACCGGGATGTGATTGCTTCTGATGTAGGCACGCTGAGCGGATGCCAGGTCTGCCTGCATGAGCGAAATCTGGTCATCGGAGAAGAAGTACTCCTCCCTTGGGCAATTCAGGAAGTAGCTCATGAAGAGGCGTTCCTCCGGATCGAGTACATCACCATTACGGTCTTTTACTTCTGTGGTGAAATTGCAGTTGATCCAGCCGAAGCCAAAGTTGTAGTTGGGCGGCGTATCGCAAATGAAGTCGCCCGCACTGCCGCAGTTGCTGCCATCTGCCAGCTCTACCGGCGTAAAATTATCCGGAGCAGTGGTTTGGTTGACGGTGGTACCATGTGTGGCTGCTTCCCAGGGTTCAAAGTCCCAGCCATTGAAAGGGTGTGGGAGGCTGAAGAAGTGGCCAAATTCATGGGTCATAGTGATTTCTGAGGTGCCCACGTCATTTTTACGGATGACCAGCCAGTCCTTGAAGGGCGAGTAATACCCCAGTGTAGTACCAATCCCTCCGCCACCGGTATTGGCATTAGCAGGAATAAAAACGTTGATGGCATTATTGTCTCTGGCAAATTCCATGATCGTATTCTGCGTGTTGGAATGGTTTTCAAACACTGCATTATTGAAGATTTCATTGAAACCATCCTTGATGTAGAACTGAATGTCTGCCGGTGCAAAATCCTCGTTGAGGGCACACAGTTGGTCAAGGACCCGGGAAGGCGATACACGGCCGGAGCCATCCGCCTGTCCGACCAGGTGGAATTTCACGGGCACATAGCTAGTATTGCGTTCGGTGATCAGGCCGGCTTCCAGAGCGGCTTTGTTTTCGAGGAGGCGCTCGGTAAGGATTTGTGCACCTTCGTGGTCGAGCCCGCAGGGAAAGTGCGTTTCCTGGGCCTGAGCAGAAAACAGGGCTGACAGTGCGACAAAAAGCAGAAGGAAAAACCTTTTAAACATTTCCAAGAGATATTTTACTGATGAAGACCTCGGTTAGAAGGAGGCAAAATTTGTTTTATTCTTATCCTTTGTATAAAGAAATTTGGCTCCGCAAAAGTAGCAAAAATTTAAAATACGATTTGTCTAACGTGTGCCAAACTCATTAAAATAAACACCCGAAAATCCGGCAAATGCCCTGAGCCAGTGACTAATCGCAGCAGTTGATATGACGAAAGTTACTTCGGAAGCTGAAGATTATTAATTAAGTTTGCCTCGCTGACCCATCCTGACGTAAGGATCAGCGTATACAGATCAGTCAACTAGCAAAAACCAATAAAAAATTATGAGTAAAGTAACCGTAGTCGGCGCCGGCAATGTGGGCGCAACCTGTGCTAATGTTTTGGCCCATAAGGACCTGGTTAACGAAGTTGTCCTCCTGGACATTAAAGGCGACATGGCGCGAGGAAAGGCGCTGGACAGCTGGCAGCAGGCTCCAATCGATTACTACAGTACGCGGCTGGTCGGAACGGAAGATTATGCAGCGACTGCCGATTCGGATATTGTGGTGATCACTGCCGGTATTCCACGTAAGCCGGGCATGAGCCGCGATGATTTGATTGCTACCAACGCCAAGATTGTTAATATGGTTTCCAGCTCTATCATGGAGCACTCAAAGAATCCAATAATTATCGTGGTTTCCAATCCATTGGACGTCATGACTTACGCAGCATACAAAGCTTCCGGCCTTGATGCTTCCCGCGTATTTGGCATGGCGGGCATTCTTGATACTGCGCGTTACCGGGCATTTCTTGCCACAGAATTGAATGTGTCTCCCAAGGATATTCAGGCCGTGCTCATGGGCGGCCACGGCGACACTATGGTGCCTCTGCCTCGCTACACCACCGTGGCCGGTATCCCGGTACTGGAGCTCATCGATGAAGACAAGCTGGATGCCATCGTACAACGCACCAAAGTTGGTGGTGGCGAACTGGTCAAGCTGATGGGTACTTCTGCCTGGTATGCGCCGGGTGCGGCAGCTGCTCAAATGGTGGAATCCATCGTACGCGACGAGCAGCGTATTTTCCCTTGCTGCGTGCGTCTCGACGGGCAGTATGGCATCAACGATATGTTCCTGGGTGCGCCGGTGAAGTTGGGCAAAAATGGTATTGAGCAAATCATCGAGCTGCAGCTTAACGACGATGAAAAAGCGCTGCTGACAGAATCCGCTCAGCATGTACGCTCCGTAATGGACGTATTTGAGAAGATGGACATCTAATTGTCCGGGCAGATATACTACACTACTTGAAAGGGGCTTCCGTAAACCTGCGGCAGCCCCTTTGTCTTTTGCCGGGCGGATTGTTGCTTTTTTCAGACAAATTCCATTTCCGGAGTTGTGTTTTTTATTAGATATTTATCGTCCGGGACGGAATGATCGCAGCCGCTCTGAACCACTTTCTTTGGCCATGTCAAAAACAATGTTTAGCTGCGGATGTTGAAGATTACTGAAAATTGAAAACACATGGAAACCAACCGTTTAGTTGAAAATGAGCTTTTGAAGGAAATGGTGACCAATGAAGGCGCCAGTTTGAAGGCATTATCCGAAAGCAAGCCGGTTTTACTGGTTTTCCTTCGGCACTTTGGCTGTACCTTCTGCCGGGAGGCACTCGCTGATATTTCTGAAGAACGGGAAGCCATAGAGGCGTCTGGCTCAGAACTGGTTTTCGTTCATATGACAGACAACGAAATCGCCGAGCGCTACTTCAACCGTTACGGGTTGGAAGGCGTACAGCACATCAGTGATCCCGAGTGTAAATATTACACTGAATTCGGCTTGGTTAAAGGTAATTTTACTCAACTTTTCGGTCTGCAATCCTGGATTCGCGGGTTTTCTGCAGGTGTAGTTGCCGGACATGGCATCGGCCCTCAGTTAGGAGACGGTTTTCAAATGCCCGGCGCTTTTGTGATTCAGGATGGCAAAATTAAGAACAGTTTCATCCACAAGCTGGCATCGGACCGTGTGGACTACCTGGGGCTGGTAAAATGCTGTGAGGTAGAGAATGATACCGCTGCCTGAGCAGACTTGCCCTGTAAGAACATAAGACAACCGGTCGCTCTGAACTTTTTCAGGGCAACTGTCATTTCATGACTATAGGTCCGTAAAGGATGCCTTACCAATAAAAACAGACTTATGATCGGTTGGAAATTTTCAGAATATGTTCCCGGACAGGAGGGGGGCGCTTCATTTGAGAAGCTGCTTAAGTTGTTTCAGGAGTTGCTGGTACACACTTCCGGTGATGTAAGCGAGGCGCTCTCCTGGCTTACCGAACTGGACAAACAGTACGACCTGACCGATGAGGAGTACGGCATGGCAGACTTCATACAAGACCTGATTGATAAGGGGTACATTCAACAGCAGGACCAGGACAACGCCAACTTTGTCCCTTCCGCTAAGATGGAGATTGCGCTCCGCCAAAAAGCGCTGGAGGATATCTTCGGCAAGCTAAAAAAATCCAAGCGCGGCAGCCACAACACCAATTTCGGTGGAGGGGGCAACGAAACCACTTCTGATCTCCGCCCGTTTCAATTTGGCGACCCTTTGGATCAGCTGGCGGTCTCAGAAAGCCTGCGCAATGCACAAATCAACCACGGCATCGATGACTTCAAGCTGACCCACGATGACCTGGAGGTTAAGGAAACCTTTTATCAGAGTCAGATGAGCACGGTTCTGATGATCGATATTTCCCACTCCATGATTTTGTACGGGGAGGACCGGATTACACCGGCTAAGAAAGTGGCTATGGCCCTTTCAGAACTCATCACCACCCGCTACCCCAAAGATACACTGGATGTCATCGTATTTGGAAACGATGCCTGGCGTATTGAAATCAAAGACCTGCCTTACCTTGAAGTGGGCCCCTACCACACCAACACGGTAGCAGGGCTGGAGCTGGCCATGGACATCCTGCGCCGCCGCAAGAACCCGAACAAGCAGATCTTTATGATTACGGATGGTAAGCCGACCTGCATCAAGAAAGGAAAGCGGTATTACAAAAACAGTTTCGGGCTCGACCGGACCATCGTCAACCGTACGCTAAATCTGGCGCAGCGCTGCCGGAAAATTGATATACCCATCACCACTTTCATGATTGCCCGTGACCCCTATCTTCAGAACTTTGTTGAGCAATTTACTCAGGCCAATAACGGCAAAGCCTTCTACAGTAGCTTGCAGGGACTGGGAGAGTTCATCTTTCAGGATTATAAAAACAACAAAGGCAAACGCTACCGGTAACCCTCCAACCACAACTACTTTAGCCGAAGGGATTTGATGCTGCCCAAAATATGGGAGGTCAACTTAACGTTATTCGATTAGTCCAAAAACGAAAGTATGATTTCCAGGCTAATCCTGTTTTTATTTTGCGCTTTCCTTACTCTTTCTACCGTCCCGGCAGTGGCTCAGGTGGCGGCTCCTAAAGATTTCACCTACTTTGAAATGGTAGAGGATTCTCTTTCCGGGCTGGCCAAAACGCTCCTGCAGGACTCAATCACCGAGCACCGCCTGAAAGCAGATACAGCGATTAGGTCCCTTCTACAGGAAGCGCTTTCCGCCGATAACGCTTTCCGGTATACTTTTCCCGGATTGCAGGGTATTTCCATTCAGTATCCTCAGGACAGCACGTTCCGGATATTCACCTGGCAATTATATGTGAGTGAAAATGATTACCGCTATGGTGGTTTTTTACAGCAAAGCTCAGGAGGCGTCTACCCGCTGGAAGACCATTCGGCGGAGGTGCGGATGCCAGAGTATGAGGTCATGAGTACGGATTACTGGTACGGGGCAGTTTACTACAACATCAAGCAGGCCGGAAAAAAGCGGGACCGCCATTACCTGCTTTTTGGGTACGATGGCTACGAGCTGTTCCGTAAGCGGAAGTTGATTGATGTGCTCCTTTTCAAGGACGGAGAGCCGATTTTTGGTGCGCCGGTTTTCCAGCATGGTCCCGGAAAAGTAAAGCACCGCGTGGTGCGGGAGTATTCCGCAGAAGTAAGCACCCGCCTCAACTATGATGATGTACTGGAGATGATCATGTTTGACCATTTGATTGGGCAAAACGGGCCTCACGGCGAAGGGCTAACTTACTATCCTGATGGCAGTTACGAAGCGTACAAGTTTGGAAAAGACGGCAAATGGTTACACGTGGAAAAAGTCTTCGATCAGGTATCTGAAGAGGCGCCACGCCCATCACCTATTCTGGACAACCGCAAAAAGGATATCTTTGGTCGCGGAAACCAATAACTGCTGTTTTGATTGAAGAACACCACCTCAGCGTTCAACGCACAGCCCGCTATTTTATCCTTGGCCAATGTACAGAAGAGACCAACTGCCTGGTTATCGCCTGCCACGGCTATGGGCAACTGGCTAAACATTTTATTAAGAAATTCGACGTTATTGCCCGTCCGGACACACTGGTGGTGGCCCCGGAAGGGCTTTCCCGGTTTTACTGGGGCGGGCTTTCCGGAAATGTGGTAGCAAGCTGGATGACTAAGGAGGACCGGCATGCCGAAATAGCGGATTTTACGGCTTACCTGACCCAATTATACGATCACTTTACAGCCGGTTTACGAGCCAATGTCCGGATCATCCTGCTGGGCTTTTCCCAGGGCTGCGCCACACAGCTCCGGTGGATGGCCCGGGAAAAACCTGCCTTTTCTCATCTGGTCCTCTGGGCAGGGAGCATCCCTGAGGATATTGACTACACGCCCGTACGAGACTACCTTCAGGGCAAGCCGCTGCATTTTGTGTACGGCACGGAAGACCTTTTTATCACGCCGGAACGCGTAACAGCCCAAAAAACACTAGCTACGAAATTGCCCATGGATTATCAGGTACATACATTTGAAGGAAAGCACACGGTAGAACGGGAGGCATTGCAGCGCCTGTTTGCGCAAATCCGCCCCTGATGAAAAAACAAATCCGCCAGTGGGTGTCGAGCCACGCTGGCGGATTGTCGGGAATGCAAATCTGCATCTTATAACCTATTCAGGTCTATCATTATCGTTTACAATTACTAATTTGCCACTTACCGAAACCGAATTCAAATAATTGTAGCAGATAGCCCTGTTTTTGTAGCAGAGACTGGAATAATGAAAATCACACCCGCCCAAGACCGGCTTTATGAAGCATTGCGCAGAGACCTGGTGCAGCATCTGGTATTCGGAGCGGTGGTGCTGATCGTGGTTTTCTGCTTCTTTGCGGTACACGCCTGGTATCAGGGCAAAGCCGAGCTGCTGGACACTTTTGGTTATCAACGGGAGGCCTTCTGGAAAGTATTCCGGGAAGCGCTTGGCTATACACTCATGATGGGTGTACCGGTCTATTTCAACCTGTTTTTTGTGTATCAGGGGCGGCTTCAGGATTTTTTGACACGTGGCATCAACGACCGGAAATGGGTGAAAAATGGTTCCTTTTATCTCTTCCTGTTGCTGAGCCTTATTACCGCAGTGGTCTTCTCTTTTATCTACGCTCCGGTCATGCACGCTGCATTTGATATTATTGAACAGCAGTGGTACGAACTGGTCATTGCTATTTTAGTCTTCATCCTTTGCACCACAGGGATTTCCTACACAAAAGAAGCGATTGAGCGTAGCCGTGAACTGGAACGTAAAGAACGCCTGGATATCATCCGCCGCCGCCGGGAAGCGGAGCAGCAGCTGAACTTTATCAAGCGGCAAATCCGGCCCCATTTTTTGTTCAATACACTTGCGAATCTTCAGATTCTTGCTCGCCGGAAGTCGGAGGGCTTACCGGACCTGATCGGTGAACTGTCCCGATTGCTGAGGCATCTGGTTTATCAGACCAATGAACGTCTGGTGTCCCTTCAGGACGAACTCCGTTTTATTCGAAGCTATGTCGAGCTACAGCGGCTGCAACTGGGCGCGCACACCGTACTGGAATACCAGGAAGAAGGGCAGGTGCCTGATAATGCCCGGATTGCCCCGATGATTTTGCTACTCTTTGTAGAAAATTGCTTTAAGCACTACAACAGCAGGGGAACAGATGAAAAGCTTATACAAATCCACTTTAAAATCAAAGAAGGGTGGTTAGAGGCCTGTATCCGTAACACCTTCAAGCCTCACGCCCGCAACGAAGGCACGGTGGAGGGGCAGAAGGCTAACAATGGCATTGGGTTTTCTGCCGCTCTGGAAAACCTGGAGCTGATCTACGGGGGCCGGTATCTGCTGGAAGTAGACAAGTCTGCCCCTTACTACACCGTTAACCTGAAAATCCCTGTGCTATGAATGCAGTTTACACCTTTATCATTGTTGAGGATGTGGCGCTACAGAGAGAGCACCTTATTGATTTGTTGCACAGCCGGTTGGACCTGCGGCTGCTCCGGGCATTTGACAACGCCGAGGATGCTTACCTGTATCTTTCTGATACTGATAACCCTAAACCAGATCTCATTTTTTTAGATATTGAAATGCCTGAAGCCAGTGGGTTCAATTTCCTGGAAGCCATCCAGAAGCTGCCCGTAAGCCCCAGAGTGATCATCACCACGGCCTTCGCAGAGTATGCCGTCAAAGGATATGACTATGACTTGTCAGGCTATTTGCTCAAGCCCATAGAGGAAGAACAATTGAACAAAGCCATTCAAAAAGCGCTGAGAAGCCTTGGATTTGAAGATAAAAGCAGGCCGGGACCTAAAAAAGAAGCCCACCTGCTTATCAAGAGTAAAAGTAAGTGGATCAAACTGGCCCATGAGGAAATCCTCTATGTAGAAGGCGCCAACGTTGACGTACGAATCGTCACAATCGGTGGGACCTACACCACCCGCGACCGCATCAAGAATTTGCAACAAAAGCTACCGAATGGTCATTTTATGCGTATACATGATAGCTTTGTCGTCAATCTGGACCACATCAGAAGCTATGCCAGTAATTACACTTTTTTGGAATTACGGTCTGTACCGGAAGGAAGCTTGAAAAAACTGCCTGTAGGGCCAAAATACCGTAACCACTTTCGTGAAAACCTGGCACCTGAGTAGATGTTTATTGCAGCTTGGCTCCCTGCAGGAGTACCTGAAGCAGGTGCGCCGGCGTTCGGCTTTCCTCCAGCATCCGCTCTATCACCAGTAATTCCACGAAGTTGGTCCGCTTATCGAAGGATTCAGTGTAAGAGTGGTTAAAGTACAGCTGAAGGTCATCAAAGAGTGCGGCGACCATGAGTTTGTAGGAAGATACGCCTGGATCATAAACGATAATGAGGAAACGCCGGTTATTGGCCCTGGGTGAACAGAGCAAAAAGATGGGGTAATCAAAGTAAGGGGCACTCCAAAAACCGAAAAGATTGGCTTCAAAGAGCGGGTAATTAAGTAGCTGGCTTTTGTACCCCTTGTGGGTCAGAAACTGCTGCATTTCCTGAAGGCGGGCATTCATGGTACCTAGCGGGGTCTCCGTTTCGGTTAGATCGGTATACGGGCGCCATGCATGCAGGCTAAGGTCAAAATACTCTACATCTCCTATTCTTAGCTTATAATCAAATCGTGGATAACCGGGCACAATATATCCAGGATAGTAATAAAGCAGCTCCCGCTCCATTGAGTACTCAATCTCCTTAAGCAAGGTAAAGAGCCCCAGGCTGTACTTTTTGTAGTCCGGGTCATAAATGCCCATAATGCTTGCCGAGCTGTGGTGCCCCAGGTCGAAGTAGCTCAGCGCAATGAGCTTGTCTTTATCGTAAACCCTGACTTCGTAGGTTTTGAAAATATTGAAGTCTTCCCCATCCATCAGGGCGTCGCGCAGGGTAGGGGCAAGCATACCGGAGAAGGAAGCCTTGTAGCGTCGGTAGAGTCGTTCCTTCTCAGGCGTAATCGCTGCCTGGCCAATTTCAGATTCGAAATAGCGGTCAACTTTCCGATAGACCTTTTTTAGACTTTTGCGGAAGCGGTAATCCGTAAGGGGAAGCCGGACCCATATCGCAGAATAGTAAGAACGGCCAAAGCAGAGAAAGTGGGTCGTGAATACCGTTTGCCCCATGCGGTACCACCCCCGGGAGAGGTAAGCATCCAATTCTTCGGGCAGCAGTAATTCAGGGTAATGCTTCTCTGCAAACATGTTAAGCTCTTGTAGAGGCGATATTAACAATAAATACTCGAAAAAAGTGGCTGATCAGGTTATAAAAAACTGGCATTTCGCATTTCTCTTTCCAACAAGGTTACGGTGGGCTTCAGTTCGAGCTTTTCCCCGATAATTTCAATAATGGCAATCGGGTAACGGGCAACTACGGGCCTCTTCGCCATAACTTCCTGATAAGTAGGGACATGGTGCACACCGATGCCGAAGAACTTAACGTCCAGCACAGCGTATTGCTGCAGCTCTGGTATGAATACGACCGCAGGGCAGCGCCGGGCTGGTTCCGGTGTGCCGATCAGTAGCAGCAGGGGGAATTCCAAAAAGGGTAGGGGGCGGTTGTCGAAAAAACGAATATCGAACAGGGCGTACTCCATCAGATGGCTGTCCAGGCCAGCGGTTTGAAGCTTGTTTTTTAGCGTTTTTAAAGCCTCCCGCATTTGATTGACCGGGATTTGTTCCGGAGCGACTTCTGCTTCAGGCACCCATTGGCGTGTTTGCAGCAAGAAAAATTCGAGCGCACCCACCCGCTTTTTATAGTCGAACTCCGGATAGCCAGGCACCACGTAGCCAGGGTAAAAGTAGGAGCGGCGCGTTTGCTGTGCGTACCGGATTTCTTCGAGCATCGTGAAAAAGCCCAGACTGTAGCGGCTCCATTCGGGATCGTAAATGCCCTGACTGCTGTAGAGGCTTTCCTCACCGAGGTTAAATAGGCTGAATGCGATCAGTTTGTCCTGATGATAAACCTTCACGCAACGGGTGTCAAAAGTGAAGGGGCCTGCTGGCTTTTCCTGGTACACTTCCAGGTCAGCCAGTGGGCGGTCAGGGAATGCCGCCTGGTACTTTTCGTGAACTTGTTCCATCGCTTCGTCCCAGGCCATGGGCATGCCTGAGCGCACCTCAAACTGCTCCCTAACCTTCCGGTAAAGCTTTCTGAGGCTTTTGCGAAAGCTGTATTCCTGTAAGTCAAGCCTGGTAGGGATAGTGGAATAAATCCGCCCGTGCATTTCCGGTGGGAAGCGCATGAAATGGGACGTATAAATGGACTGGCCTGTACAGCGCCAACCTGCCCGGAGATAGTCGTCGAGCTCAGTTGGAGATACGCGTTCAGGATGACGGATTCTGGAATGCATCGCGCTAAGTTAACGCGATTGGTGCCGATATACAAGTGAAAAACCATACCGGCTGGAAAGCCCGATATTGCGCCCCGCTATAATAAAGGCCAGGTTGCCTGCCAGGCCAAACCCTTTATAAACCGGAACATAGAGCGTGCCCCCCAGCCGGGTCCAATCTGAGCCTGCGCCACCGGTTACCTGCTGGTCCACGGCGTTGTTGAGGGTATTGTACCATTCCACCCAGCCTTCCACAAAGTAGTAGGCGCTTCCAAAGCCTGAGCGGACCAGGATTGGTATAGAAGTTTGAAGCGGGGATAAAAACCGAAAATCAGCACCACTCTGCAAATGGAAGAAAAAGCCGTAATTGGAGTTGTATTGCAGTGCCAGGCGCCCCTGAAACTGCACGGCCCCATAGCCGATCGGCGTATCTACAGTCGTCGGATAAGCGGAAAGGGGCGTGGTAAGCCCTACTGCGGTAATCGTATTCAGCTTCCCGGCAGAAAATTGCCGTAGCCCATTCCTTATTTTTATAAAAACAGACCCATCCTGAACCCCATTGATATTTTCGTTTATATAAAGGTAGGGCAGGTTGATGACCACCGAACCATGATCACTCATGCTGTATTCAGCAAAAAGATTGTAACTTATGGTGGTCAGTTCCTGAGCACGGGTTTCATCCCCGAAGCGGTACTCATCGAAGTGCTCGTAGCCATAACCGGGCGCGATATCAAGCGTTCCCTTGGGATTCATGAAACCATTAATCATTCCCTGTCCTGGCAAGAGGAGCGGTAGGAGCGTTAGAGCGGTCAGCAATTTTAGCGTTACGGGCTGCATATAGTCGTTTTGGACAAAGGTAGGGCTCTAATGGCATTTTTAGCGTTGTGGTTGCGACAGCTGTTTTATAAATGCTTTAATTTTTGCAGGCGGCTGGCAGTAGACAAACTTTTTCGTTCAGCCACTCAAAATAAAGGGCAAAGCGTCTATCTTTGTCGCCCAAATCATTACAACACTCATCTCAGAATTACCGACTTTGTCTGATAGTTTAGTCATAATTCCAACCTACAATGAATGCGAGAATATTCCTCGCATGATCGACACGGTGATGAACCTGGAAAGGGATTTTCACCTGCTTATCGTTGACGATGGCTCGCCGGATGGTACCGCCGACCTGGTCCGTGAAAAGCAGGAAGCTTACCCCGGGCGTGTCTTTCTCAAAGAGCGGCAGGGCAAACTAGGCCTGGGTACGGCCTATATCGCTGGGTTTAAGTGGGGGCTGGAGCGCGACTATGCGTTTATTTTTGAAATGGATGCCGACTTTTCTCACAACCCTAACGATTTGCTCCGGTTATACGACGCTTGTGCCCAGCCCGGGGCAGGCATGAGCGTAGGATCCCGTTATGTAAAGGGCGGAAAGCTGGAAAATTGGCCCATCGACCGTATCGCACTTTCCTATGGTGCCTCCCTCTACGTCAAGTTCATCACCTTTATGCCGGTCAATGACCCAACTGCAGGCTTCGTTTGCTACCGTCGGGAAGTCCTGGAAGCGATGGACCTGGATAAAATCCGCTTTGTAGGCTATGCCTTCCAAATCGAAATGAAATTTGCAACTTACCAGATGGGATATAAGATCATCGAGGTGCCTATCACTTTTACCGATCGGGTAGAGGGGACTTCAAAGATGTCCTCAGGCATTATAAAGGAGGCTGTTTTCGGCGTACTGCAAATGCGAATGCGCGGCTTTTTCAGCAAGTACCGCGTAGGGCCCACGCCTTCGAAAAACTAAATTATTTCTTTCCTGTACTTTTTCCCTTTTCCCCATTCAAACGGCGCAACACCTTGGTTTTGTTGGGACGGTTAATTTTGGCATGGTAGTGACCTGTCTCCTTGCCTAAACCTTTCTGGTACTCATTTAAAATTTTCCGAACATTAAAAACCTGACTATATAAAAACACAGAACGACAATTAGCTAAATCAGATTTTAGCTGTTGTGCAGCGTCATCTGCGAGTTGCAAATACCCTTCCGCCAATGAAGCTTTCACAGTATTTACGTATTATTGCCCTAAACCTGTAACCGGCTACATTTTGGACTTTCAGCAAATTCTACATGACCTGCGGGAGAAAAAATTCCGCCCCATCTACTTTCTGCACGGAAAGGAGCCCTACTTTATTGATTCCATTTCTTCTTATATTGAAAAAAATGCCCTTTCGGAAGCCGAGCAGTCCTTCAATCAAACGGTCTTTTATGGGAAGGATGTGGACCATATGGCTATCGTAGACACCGCCCGCCGCTTCCCGATGATGGCTTCTCATCAAGTGGTATTGCTGAAGGAAGCGCAGGACATGCGGACGCTTTCCAACCTGCTTTCCTATGTGGAAAAGCCTATGGAGTCTACCATACTGGTCATTTGCCACAAGCACAAAAAGCTCAACCTTAATTCAAAGTTTGGCAAAGCGCTCAAGAAAAACGCGCTGATCTTCGAGTCCAAGCCCCTGTACGACAATCAGGTGCCGGGCTGGATCAGCAACTACCTCAAAAACCACAAGCTGACCATTACCCCCAAAGCCGGCGAACTAATTGCGGAAAACCTGGGCACAGATTTGTCAAAAATTGCCAATGAGCTGGACAAACTTGCGCTAAATCTCCCACCGGGTACACAGGTCGACGACGCAGCGGTGGAGCAACACATTGGGATTAGCAAAGACTTCAATGTATTCGAGCTGCAACGGGCCATTGGGCTACGCGATCCGCTCAAGGCGCAGCGTATCGTCAACTACTTTTCTGCCAATCCAAAGAAAGGGCCAATGCCCATGCTTGTGGGGTCCCTTTATAACTACTTTAGCAAGATCTACTTATTCCACGCCGCGAAAAATTTGCCGGAAAAGGAATTATTGAGTACTTTGCAGCTGCGTTCGAGCTTCTTCCTAAAAGAATATCGGGCAGCAGCACGCAACTATCCCCGCTCCAAGACTGAGCAAGTCATTACCCTCCTGAAAGAATTCGATCTGAAGTCCAAAGGCGTTGGCTACAACAACACCGGCAAGCCCGAAGGCGAGCTGATGAAGGAAATGGTCTGGCGCATCATGCACTGATACCTTATCGTAAACACCCCCATTTTTGAATCTATTGCATCACCTCCGCACCAACCTGCCATAGGGTAAGGGGGGGGCTGGTAATGTATAATCCTGATATCAAACCATAACCAATGAAGATGAGGTTTTTTACGATTTTGAGCCTGCTTTTTCTAAACAGTGCCCTGTATGCACAAGCACCGTACACCGTGATCGGATCACTTGATTCCACCTTTACGCCCGTAGAGCTGATCGAAGATGTATGCCTGGGAGAAGGCATTGAAGTCACGAATATCGAATTTGAGGGGGTAAGCCCGGCAGTGGGCCGTTTTTTTGGTGGCAGTGACATTATCGGACTGGATCAGGGCTTCCTCATGACGACCGGACTGGCACAATCTTCCGGCAACTTTGGCGGGGCTGACCTGGCTAGTTTTGGAGACGCTTCCTTCATCAACAACAGTAATGCCTTTACCGAAGAGATTGCCACTATTTCCAACAACAGCACCATTAGGGATGTCGCTATCTTCCGGATCAACTTTGTCCCCACTGGCGATACCCTCATGTTCCGTTACGTGTTTGCTTCTGATGAGTACCCCAACTTTGTATGCAGCAATTTCAATGATGTATTTGGTTTCTTCCTGGAGGGCACAGACCCGGAGACCGGAGATCCTTCGATTCGCAACCTCGCCCAGATTCCAGGTACGGAACTGCCCGTATCCATCAACAGTATTAATAATGGTGTGCCGGGCGGTTATCCCGGCAGCCACCCGGCCTGGTGCTCCGAAGAATTCAATGGTTCACTTGATTATGCCAGCCTGTTCAATCAGGTGCCGCCCTTCGTGGCGCCCACCTACAACGGCTTTACGGATGTACTTCTGGCCAAAGCTGATGTGGTGCCCTGTCAGGAATACCAAATGACCCTCGTTATTGCCGATGTGGGGGATGCCTGGTGGGACTCCGGCATCTACTTTGAGGCGAATAGCTTTTGTTCCTTTTCCGGCAGCCATGGTACTACAGAGCGTTTGACGGTTACCGAAGACTGCGCGCCTCAGGAGCTGGAGGTCGACCTCAGCCTCTTCCCGGAAACGGAATATCCGCTGACTTACACCATTACTGGTGGTGCAGCAACCGGTATCGACTTTGCCGGAATTCCACTCACGGGTACCATTGATGCCATTGCGGAAGCCTGGCTATTGCCTGTTGAAATCACAGCAGACAGCCTGGCTCTGGGAGCCGATACCCTGAGCATCGAAATTAAAGGAGCGACCTGCCGCGAGAAAGTCTTTGAACTCACGATTCTGGACCCTCTCCTGATAGAAGGACCCTCTGATGCGGCAGCTTGTGCCGGAGACCCTGTGACCCTTACGGCAACCCAGGACTCTACTTTGTTGGCCGATTTTAATTTTTCCTGGAGTAATGGCATGGCCGGAGCCTCCATCGAAGTGAACCCTCCAACCACCACCACTTACACGCTTACTTACGGTAATGCTGCGGGTACTTGTACGCAGGATTATACCGTATTCGTGACGCCGCTGGAATCTGAAATGACGGTCAGCATCAACGAAGGGCAGTCCTATCTCTTCGCCAATCAAACCCTGACTGCCGCGGGCACTTATGAAGCAGCCTTTACCGCTGCTAACGGATGCGACAGCCTGGTGCAGCTTACGTTACTGGTGAAACCGATAGCTGAAGTGCTGACCGATTCCATAGCGATAGGACAGGAAGGTGCCCTCTGTGTGAATACGGATTTATTCCAGGCCATTGAGAATTTCACGGAAACCTGCGGCAATATCCAAACCGCCATACTTCAGACTGATCCTGTTACAGCATGTGCCGCTTATACCGGCGTACAAACCGGACAGGACACCCTTTGCCTGCTGGCCTGCGGCAATACCGGTCTTTGCGACACCACTTACCTGGTCCTGAGCGTCTTTACGAATTTGCTGGACGCAGTAGACGACTATGATACCACCGCTTACAATGAAAGCAAAATCATAGAGGTGCTCAGCAACGACTGGATCAGCAGCACCACGCTTACCGATCAGTACCTCGTTACTCTTCCGGAGACCGGCACCGTTACACTGAACCCGGATGGAAGCATTCTCTACGAACCCGATCTAAGCACCTGCGCGCAGGAAGAGTCCTTCAGTTACGCGATCTGTAATGACATTGGCTGTGATACGGCTACCGTTTTCCTCTTTCTGGACGAAACCGAAGAGCAGTGCGGCCTCGTCTGGCCCGGCGATGTAGGCAACGACGGCATTGTCAATCAAATCGACCAATGGGCGATCGGACTGGCTTATGGCCGTGAGGGTATCATGCGGGCGAATGCGACAATCGACTGGGTAGGGCAATATGCGCTCAACTGGCCAAGCACCATCACCTTTGCCTACGAATTCAACGCCAAATATGGCGATTGCAATGGGGATGGTTTCATTACGGCAGATGATATGGAAGCGATTGAGCAAAACTGGGGGCTTACACATCCGTTAGCGCCAGTTGTCCCTTTCAGTTTCCCCGAAAAGGAGCAGCTTAAATCACTGGGGCCGGTAGCCGAAGCGGGCGGAGAGTATCGCATTCCGGTCTACCTGGGCGAAACGAGCCAGCCGGTTAAGGATGCTTATGGCTTGTCCTTTACCCTCCGCTTTGAGCCGGGCACGCTTGCT